>Ga0209647_1000097_pt1 | contig 72903 bp, 68 predicted proteins | sample GraSoi_2013_60cm_FD_185827 | JGI IMG/M metagenome (GOLD analysis project Ga0209647, IMG submission 185827) | Grasslands soil microbial communities from the Angelo Coastal Reserve, California, USA - Sample 9_17_2013_60cm (SPAdes) (version 2) | ecosystem: Environmental > Terrestrial > Soil >...
GGCGAGGGCGATGAGGGCGACGAGGGTCGCGGGCACGCTACCCGCGGCGAGCCATCCCGTGATGCGCCAGTCGACGTGGCCCTTGATGCCATGGCTTATGGCGCCGCCGATCTTGGTGAAGCCGGCGTAGAGCAAGTCGGTGCCGACCGCGGTCACCGGCGGCACGCCGAAGACGAGCACGAGGAGCGGCGTCATGAGCGAGCCGCCACCCACGCCGGTGAGGCCCACGATCGCGCCGACCGCGAACCCGGCGATCGAATAGGGAAACTCGAGCATTCCACTTCTCCTTTCGAGGCATCTTAGGAGGCGTGGTCATTCCTGAAAAATACTTTATTGTGATATGGTAATAACTTATAGATATAACAGGCAGACCGTGCTAAACCTATGAATCTTCAACAACTTCGCTATGTGTCGGAGGTCGCCAAGCGGAACCTCAACGTCTCGGAGGCCGCCCAGGCCCTGCACACATCCCAGCCCGGTGTCTCCAAGCAGATCCGCGGCCTAGAGGAGGAGCTGGGCACGGAGATCTTCCAGCGCCAGGGGCGGCGCTTCACCGGCCTCACCGATGCCGGGCGCGAGATCGTCACCGCCGTGGATCGGATCCTCGCCGAGATCTCCAACCTGAAGGCGGTGGGCGACGAGTTCGCCCACCACGCCAAGGGCAGCCTCGCGGTCGGCGTCACGCACACGCAGGCGCGCTATGCGCTGCCGCCCGTGGTGACCGCTTTCAAGAAGGCATTTCCCGACGTGAAGCTGAAGCTCCTGCAGGGCAACCCGCACCAGCTCGCGAAGATGGTGTTGGGCGGGGAGGCCGACCTCGCGATCGCCACCGAGGCCCTCACCGAGTATCCCGAGCTCGTCACGCTGCCGTGCTATCGCTGGCATCACTGCGTCGTGGTGCCGAAGCGCCACGCGCTTGCCAAGGCGCAGCCGCTCACGCTGGAAGCGATCGCGGCCTATCCGATCGTCACCTACGACTCGACCTTCGCCGGGCGCACCGCGGTGGATCGCTCGTTCGCCGCGCGCGGCCTCGCCCCCGAGATCGCGCTCACCGCGCTCGACTCCGACGTGATCAAGTCGTACGTGGCGCTCGGCCTGGGCGTGGGGATCATCTCCGCGCGCGCATTCCGCGCCGGCAAGGACGAGGGGCTGGTGGCGCTCGATTGCGAGCACCTCTTCCCGGCGCAGACCACACGGCTTGCCTACAAGCGCGGCGCGTACCTGCGCAACTACACCGTGGAATTCATCCGCCTCTTCGCGCCGCACGTGCGCGGCACGGACCTGAAGCAGCTCGAGGCGGGGGCGGCGGAGAACTTCTCGATCTAGACGACCGTGGTCTTCACGGTCACGTCGACATTGCCGTTGATCGCCTTCGAGTACGGGCAGAACTTGTGGCCGGCCGCGACGATCTTCTCGGCGTCGGCCTGCGACAGCCCCGCGACGCGGATTTCGTGATCGACCTTCAGCCCGAAGCCGGTGGCGTCCTTGCCGATGCCCACCGCGGTGCGCACCTCCACGGATGCCGGCTTCAGCTTCAACTGGTTGGCCATGTAGTCGATGGCTCCGCCGAGGCACGCGGCGTAGCCCGCCGCGAAGAGATCCTCGGGCGTGGATGTATTCGGCTTGCCGGGGCCGCCCATGTCCTTGGGCACCGACAGGTCGAGGTCGACTAGGCCGTCGCCGGATTTCGTGTGGCCGTTGCGCCCGCCAACGGACGTGCCGTGGGAGGTGTGGAGGACTTGGTCGAGCGGCATGGCGCGTTCCTTTCGTTGGTCTAGCACTTGGCCCATTGGGTGCTGTAGCTCTCGAGCGGGCGCACCACCGTCGTGCCTTCGATCGCGGCCTTGGCGCGGTTGCCCATCTCGAGCTGCAGCCTGAATTCGTACTTGCGGAAGAATTCCGCGAACATCTCGCCGCCGAAGGTGCCGGCCGCGAATATCTCGTCGGTCTTCGGATCGTGCTCGAGGATCACCGTCGCGAGCGGCTGTGGCGCGGGCCCCGACACCACGCGCGCGCCGGCGGCCGGATCGTAGACGCTGCGGTCGGAGCAGCAGGTGATCACCTTGGCGCGCCCGGCGGCGGGGCTCGGGCCGTCGCGATAGCCGATGAAGCTCACCTGCCTGGTGGGATAGGTCATCTTGTGCGTGCAGATCGCCGAGTACGCGACCACCGACTTGTCGGCGCCGAGGCCGCCCTGCCATTCATACGGCTCGCCCGCCTCGGTCTTCAGCAGGATGCCCGAGGCCACCGGCACGCCCAGGCGCAGCAGGAATGCGGGCGTTGCCGCGTACGGATAGTCGAAGACATAAGTGGTTCCCTCCGCGAGTGCCGCGAGCCGCAGCGGCTGGCCGTGCTCGTCGACCAGCTTCGCGCGCGTGTACCTGCGCGCGGTGAGCGTCGCGGCGTGCGACGCGTCGGGGAGTACCGCGCCGGCGGCGGATGCGGCGCAGATGTGGACGAAATCTCGGCGCTTCATGGACAACACATTAAATCATTTTCGGGCGCACCCGATGCAAGACGATCACACGGAGATCAGGAGATCGCTCGGAGGACACTGAGTATTTGTAGGGTCCGTTGTTTCAGCGGATAAAGCGCCGCATGCCTTGTCGCAAGGTCGGAACGTTGAAGTTGAGGAGCAGGCCGACACGCAGCTTCAGGAACGCACAGCCGATGATTCGCCGGGTCAGCTCACCATGCACGAACTTGTCACTTCTTGACTCTATTGTTGCGTCCACGTCATCTTCTCACCTGGCACATTCCCCGATAACGCCCAGGTTCACCCGGCCGATGACGTGTTCAGTGCCCTCCGTGCGATCTCCTGATCTCCGTGTGATCGTCTTGAGAAGCGCAGCGTACAGAGTTCAGGCATTTGCCGGCTCTTCTACCTCGACACCTGACGCGGGTTCCACAACATCCACATCAGATGCCCTGGGTACACGGAACCACGCGGCGTAGAGCGCCGGCAGAAAGAGGAGGGTGAGCCCGGTCGCGACCACGAGCCCGCCCATGATCGATACCGCCATCGGCCCGTAGAAGGCGCTGCGTGTCAGCGGGATCATCGCGAGCACGGCGGCGGCGGCGGTGAGCACGATGGGGCGGAAGCGCCGCACCGTCGCATCCACGATCGCGTCCGCGGGCTCGCTCCCCGCGCGGATGTCCTGGTCGATCTGGTCCACCAGGATCACGGAGTTGCGCATGATCATGCCGGCGAGCGCGATGGTGCCGAGCATGGCGACGAACCCGAACGGCACGTTGAAGATGAGAAGCGCGGCCGCGACGCCGATCAGGCCCAGCGGGGCGGTGAGGAGCACGAGCGCGAGCTTGGAGAAGCTCTGCAGCTGCAGCATGAGCGCGGTCACCATCACCAGGATCATCACCGGTGCCACCACCGCGATCGACTTCTGGCCCTTGCCGGCGTCCTCGATGGCGCCGCCGGTGTCGATGCGGTAGCCCACCGGAAGCTTCGCGCGGATGGGCTCGAGCTGCGCGATCAATTGCTGGCTCACCACCGGCGCCTGGATGCCGTCCTTGAGATCGGAGCGCACCGTGATCGCCGGCAGCCGGTCGCGGCGCCAGTACACGCCCTGCTCGAAACCGTAGGTCACGTCCGCGATCTGCGCCAGCGGCACGGTGCGCCCGCGGCCCACCGGCACCGCGAGGTCCTTCAAGAGGCTCATGAAGACGCGCTCCTCCTTCGCACCGCGCACGACGACGTCGACCGCCTTGTCCGCCTCGCGATAGGTGGTCGCGGCCTGCCCGGAGAGAACGGTGTTCAGGAACTGCGCGAGCTCCTGCGTCGAGATGCCGAGCACGCGCGCGCGATTCTGGTCGATGGAAAGCCGGATCACCTTCGAGGGCTCGTCCCAGTCGAAGTTGACCTCGCGCGTCCATGGGTTGGCGCGCATGGCGGCCGCGACCTCGTTGGCGATCGCGCGGATCTTCTCCTTGTCCTCGCCCACCACACGGAATTGCACCGGGAAGCCCACCGGCGGGCCGTTCTCGAGGCGGTTCACGCGCCCGCGCACCTCGGGGAAATCCTCGTCGAAGATCTTGAGCAAGCGCGCGCGCACCACCTCGCGATCCTGGCTGCTCTTGGTGTTGAGGATGAACTGGCCGAAGTTCGCGTTGACGAGCTGCTGGTCGAAGGGCAGATAGAAACGCGGGCTGCCGCTGCCCACGTAGCTCACGAAGTTGTCGAGGCGGTCCTTGATCGCGGGGTCGGTCAAGAGGATGCGCTCCATCTTCTTCACCTGCGCTTCCGTCGCCGGGATCGAGGCGCCTTCCTCGAGGCGCAGGTCCACGATGAGCTCCGGGCGGCTCGCCGCCGGGAAGAATTGCTGCTGCACGAAGCGGAATGCGAAGACCGCGACGAGGAAGAGCGCCACCGTCGCGCCCACCACGATCCAGCGGTGCTCGACGCACCACGCGACCACGCGGCGGAAGCGCTGGTAGAAGGGCTTGCGATAGACCGCGTGCTCGTCGACGTGCGCGCCGGCCTTGCTGAAGTCGGGCAGGAGCTTGTAGCCGAGGTAGGGCACGAAGATCACGGAGACGAGCCACGACACCATGAGGGCGATGGTGGTCACCGCGAAGATCGAGAAGGTGTACTCGCCGGTGGAGGAGCGCGCGAGGCCGATGGGCAGGAACCCCGCGGCGGTGACGACGGTGCCGGTCAACATCGGCATCGCGGTGGAGTTGTACGCGAAGCTCGCCGCACGCACGCGCTCCCAGCCCTGCTCCATCTTCACCACCATCATCTCCACGGAAATGATCGCGTCGTCCACCAGGAGGCCCAGCGCGATGATGAGCGCGCCCAGCGAGATCTTGTGCAGGTCGATGCCGGTCTGGTACATGAAGAGGAAGGTCACCGCGAGCGTGAGCGGGATCGACAGCGCGACGATGAGGCCGGTGCGCAGCCCCAGCGAGACGAAGCTCACGATGAGCACGATCGCGACCGCCTCCGAGAGCGAGCGCGTGAATTCGCGCACCGAGCGCTTCACCGTCTCGGGCTGGTTGTTGACGCGGTCGAGCTCGAGCCCGACCGGGAGCTCCTTTTCGATCTTGTCCAGCTGCGCGTCGAGCGCGTGGCCGAGCGAGATGATGTCGCCGCGCGGCACCATCGACACCGCGATGCCGAGCGCTTCCTTGCCCATGTAGCGCATGCGCGGCTGGGGGGGATCGGCGAAGCCGCGGTAGACGGTGGCGACGTCCGACAGCTGGAAGAGCCGGCCGTTGGCGCGGATCGCGATCGCCTTCACCGCTTCCACGGAATCCAGCGCGCCGGTGGCGCGGATGTAGATGCGCTCCGACGGAGTCTCGAAGCTCCCGGTGGCCGCCACCGCGTTCTGCTGCGCGAGGGCGGCGAACACCGCCGCGGGCTCGATGCCGATGGTGGCGAGCTTGGCATTGGCGAGCTCCACGTAGATCTTCTCGTCCTGCTCGCCGACGAGGTCCACCTTGGCCACGTCCTTCACGCGCAGGAGCTGGTTCCTGATGCGCTCCGCCGTCTCCTTCAGCTGCGCGTAGCTGAAGCCGTCGCCGGTGAGCGCATAGATGTTGCCGAAGGTGTCGCCGAATTCGTCGTTGAAGGACGGGCCCACGATCCCGGCGGGAAGCGTGCCGCGGATGTCGCCCACCTTCTTCCTCACCTGGTACCAGGTCTCGCGGATGTCGGCGGGGCTCGACGAATCCTTCACGAACACGAACACCACGGACTCGCCGGGCTTCGAGTAGCTCCTCAGGAAATCGAGGCGCGGCGTCTCCTGCAGCTTCTTCTCGATCTTGTCGGTGAGCTGGCGCTCGACCTCGTCGGCGGAGGCGCCCGGCCAACTGGTGCGCACGATCATCATCTTGAAGGTGAAGTCGGGATCCTCGGCCTGGCCGAGCTTCACGTAGGAGCCCACGCCGATCAACGCGAGCACCACCATGAGATAGAGCACCAGCGTCTGGTGCGCGAGCGCCCACTCGGAGAGGTTGAAGCGCTTCAACACCGCCGTCTCCTAGTTCTTCGCCTGCGTCTCGGGCTCGATGGAGGCGCCCTTGGCGTCGGCGAGGCGGACGACCTGGTCCGCGCGCAGCTTGTGCACGCCCGCGGTGACGACGATGTCGCCGCCCGCGAGCCCGCTGGTGATGGTGACGCCGTCCTCGCGGAATTGCCCGATGGCGACCTTGCGCAGCTGCACCCGGCTCGTCTTCGGATCGACGACCCAGACCGCGGCGTCGGCTCCGCCACGCGCGAGCGCCGAGAGCGGAAGCAGCACCAGGCTGCCGTCGGCGGCGGGATTGAATACGACATTGGCGGTCATGCCGAGCTGCGCCTCGCCCGGGGCGTTCAACGCGGAGACGCGCACGGCGTAGGTGCGCGTGACGGGATCCGCGCCGCCCGCGATCTCGCGGATGCGCCCGGGAAAGAGGCGGTCGGGAGCGCTCCACAGCGAGATCGCCACGTCCTCGCCCACCTTGAAGCGCGCGAGCTGGCTCTCGGGCGCGTTGATCACGACTTCCTTCTCGCCGGCGCGCGCGAGCTTGAGGACCGCCTGCCCGGAGGTGACGACTTGGCCGGGCTCCGCGGCGACCGACACCACCACGCCATCGGCGTCGGCGACGAGCGTCGTGTAGGCGGCCTGGTTCGAGGTGATCGCGGCTTGCGTGCGCATCTGGTCGGCGCGCGCCTTGGCCGCGTTGAACGCGTTCTGCTTCGCGTCGAACGCCGACTGGCTGATGAATTTCTTCGAGAGAAGGTCGGCGTGGCGCTCGAGCTCCGATTTGGCGAGGGCGAAATCGCTGTCGGCGGAGGCGAGCTGCGCGGCCGAGCCTTGCGCCGCGAGTTTCGCGTCCTCCGGGTCGAGGCGTGCGAGAACCTGGCCCCGGGTTACGCGCGCGCCCGCGTCGACCGCGCGCGAGACGAGCTTGCCGCCCACGCGGAAGCCGAGGTCGGTCTCGTAGCGCGCGCGGATCTCGCCGGAGTAGACGTCGCGGCTCGCGGCGGCGCCGGCGACCACGCGCTGCGTGATCACCGGGCGCACCGGGTCCTGGGTGACGGGCTTCGGGCCGCAGGCGGCGAGCACCACGGCCGCGGCGAGGAGGAGGGCGGGCATTCTCATGATTTCTTTCCTCTTACTGATTTCAAGCGCGGCTTCGCGTCCATGTCGGCGAGCGGCGCGATCGTGCCCGACCACAGGGCGTAGATCGCCGCGCGGATCTCGTGGTCGTAGTCGCGCATGAAGACCTTGGCCCCGGCGCGGTCGAGCGCGCGCGCGAAGCGCTGGTTGGGATGGACGAACTGCCAGAGCCCGACGATGAGCGCGAGGCTGTGCTGCAGCAGGCGAGCGCCGTTGCCGGAACCGAGCGTCGGGAAGTGGCGCTCGAGCGCGGTGCCGGCGGCGGCGACGATTGCGCCGATGCGCAGCTTGAAGGCGACGGCGGCTTCGAGCGGCATGCCGCGGTCCATCATCGCGAAGCACCAGCTGGTGAGCGCGAGGGCTCCCGGTGGCGCGATGAAGTGCTCGTGCGCGACCGCGAAGATCTCGTCGAAGCCCACCGGCCCATCCGCGGCCATCAGCTCCATGAAGTGCGAGAAGAAGGCACGTGTGTGGCGCTCATGTAGCGCGAGCAGCATCTCCTCCTTGCCCGGGAAGTAGAGGTACACCGTGCCCTTGGCGAGCCCGGCGGCCTCGGCCACCTCGGACACGCTCGCCATGCGCTCGGGATGCTTCACGAAAAGCTTCTCCGCTGCGTCGAGGATCGCCTGGCGGCGCTCCTCCTTGTCTTCCACGGCGATCGCGCGTTGCTTGAGAGCCACAAATGACTCCGGGTCAGTTAAGCCCGAAGCATAAATGACCGTGAGTCAGTTGTAAAGGGGTCAGATTACTTTTCGCCCCTAAAAGTAATCTGACCCCTTTATCCCTTTACGAAGCGCTCCATCGCGGCGCGCAAGCGCTCGGGGATGGCGACGGACTTGAGCGGATTGAGCGACGAGTGGACCGCGACCACGGTCGCGCGCACGCACTCGAGCCCGCGCGCCCGGCCGACGATGCGCATCGTGATCGAGCTCGTGCCGAGGCGCGCGAGGGTGAGCTCGAAAGCGATCACGTCGCCCACGGGATTGGGCGCGAGGAACTGGCACTCGACCTTCACCGCGGGAAGGCCGTGACCGCCGCGCACGAAGGCGGCGTAGTCCTCGCCCAGCGCCTCGGTGAACCAGTCCTCCATCAGCTCGTGGAAGAGCACGAAGTAATGGGGATAGAAGACGATCCCCGCTGGGTCGCAGTGGTGGAAGCGCACGCGCTTGTCGCGGCGAAAGACCTCGGCCATCAGTCGAAGCGCACGTACTCGAAGCCGATGGGCTGGCCGTTGATGCCGATCGCGGGAGGCGCGATCCACCCGGCGAATTTTCCGGGCTCGACCACGCGGCCCATGAGGGAGGCGACGAACGCGCGATCGGCGGCGCTCGGAAGCCAATCGTCGAGGCGCTCGTTCCATTGCGTCTCGGCGAGCACCTCACCCTCGGGCGACACCTTCACGCCGGCGAGGGTGCCGATGCGCCGGTTGAATGCCTTGTGCGGCAGCATCAGCCGGTGGCAGACGCCGGTCTTCTCGATCCTCTTGTTCCAGCGCTCGACGCCGCCCACCGAGTCGCCCACGAAATCGTCGCGCAGCACCTCGTTCAGCGCGTTCAGCATCGGTACGCGCCGCGTCCCGAGACGGCCGTCGACCACGTCGAGGACCTCGTAGGTGTCGTCGCGCAGTCGGTGGTCGCCGTCGCGCTTCGCCTCGTCGAAGCGGCCCTTGATTCCCGAGGCGTAGAAGGTCGCCGCATTGCTCGACTCGTCGGCGCCGAAGAGGTCGAGCGTCACGCTGTAGTGGAAGTTCAAGTAGCGCTGCACGGTGCGAAGGTCGATCACGCCCGCCGCGCGCAGCCGCGCCGGATCGTCGGTGCCGAGCTCCTTCATCGCTTCGCAGGTGCGCTGGATCACGCGCGAGACGCCCGCTTCCCCCACGAACATGTGGTGCGCTTCCTCGGTGAGCATGAAGCGCGTGGTGCGCGCGAGCGGATCGAAGGCGGATTCGGCGAGCGCCTTCAGCTGGAACTTGCCGTCGCGGTCGGTGAAGTGCGTGAACATGAAGAACGCGAGCCAGTCGGGCGTGCGCTCGTTGAAGGCGCCGAGGATGCGCGGGTTGTCGCCGTCGCCCGAGCGCCGCTGCAGCAGCGCCTCGGCCTCCTCGCGCCCGTCGCGCCCGAAATGGCGGTGCAGCAGGTACACCATCGCCCACAGGTGGCGGCCCTCCTCGACGTTGATCTGGAAGAGGTTGCGCAGGTCGTACATCGAGGGCGCGGTGAGGCCCAGGTGGCGTTGCTGCTCGACGGACGCGGGCTCGGTGTCGCCCTGCGTCACGATGATGCGGCGCAGGTTGGCGCGGTGCTCGCCGGGTACGTCCTGCCACGCCGGTTCGCCGAGGTGGTCGCCGAAATGGATCTTGCGGTCGGAGGCGCCCGGCGCGAGAAAGATCCCCCAGCGGTAGTCGGGCATTTTCACGTAGTCGAAGTGCGCCCACCCCTGCGGCTCGACGCTGGTCGCGGTGCGCAGGTACACGTCGTAGCCGTGGCTGCCTTCCGGGCCCATGTCCTTCCACCACTCCATGAAGTCCGGCTGCCAGTGTTCGAGCGCGCGCTGCAGCGTGCGGTCGCCGGCGAGGTTCACGTTATTGGGGATTTTTTCGCCGTAGTCGATCGAGCTCATACGCGGTTCCAGTCGAAGGCGGCCTTCTCGCCCTTGCCGTACACCTTGAGCGCACCCTTGTCGCCCACGGCGTTGGGACGGATGAAGATCCAGTTCTGCCACGCGCTGAGGCGCCCGAAGATGCGCGTCTCCAGGGTCTCGGCCCCGCCGAAGCGCAGGTTGGCTTCCAGGCCGGTGAGCGCGTCGGGCGACATCGCGGCGCGCTCCTCGAGCGCGATCCTCACCTCATCGGCCCAGTCGATGTCGTCGGGGGTCGCGGTGACGAGGCCGAGCGTGTTCGCGGCCTGCGCGTCGAGCGGCTTGCCGATCGTGGCGCGCGCGGCATCGAGCTGCGCCGCGTCGTCGTAGAAGAGGCGCGCGAGGCGCCCGCGAGCGCTCACCATCGGATAAGCGCCGAAGTTCATCTCCGAAAGCGTGAGCGCCGGAGCGCGCTCGGGCGCATCCGGCAGCGCCAGCATGTAGGTGCGGTCGGCGGCGAAGGCGAGCTCGGCGAGCGTGCCGGCGAAACACGAGCCCGGCTCGATCAGGGCATAGAGCGTGCGCGAGGACACGTCGAGGCGGGCGAGGGTTCGGCGCAGCATGCCGATCACCTCGCGCACGAAGCCGTTACCCGCATGCGCCTGCATCGCCGCGTCGCATGCCAGCACCGCCGCGGCGTCGCCCTCGGTCTTGAGGATCCAGGTGCCGATGTCGAGCTCGTTGGTGCGCAGCGTCAGGATCGCGTCGTCCAGCTCGCGCGCCATCGCCAGCGGCCACCAGCGCGCGCCCGCGGCCTCGATGGCGGCGAGATCGCGCGGCTCGCCGGCGGACGGCGCCTTCACGACGATCGTCGCGGCGCGCCGAGCGCGGTCGATCGCGATCTTCACGAATTCGTAATCCAGGCCATCGCCGTCGTAGCTGCGCTCGATCGCGGTGAGCTTTACTGGCTTCGCATCGCCGCGGGTACTTTCCTTGCCGAGCGCCAGGGCGCGAGCCTTCACCGCCTGCGCGAACTGCCCCGGCTTCACGATCGCGTCCACCAACTTCCAGTCGAGCGCGCGCTGGCCGCGCACGCCCTCGGCGGTGGTGCAGAAGATGTCGGCGTGGTCGTGGCGCACGCGGCGCTTGTCGGTAAGGCGCGTGAGGCCGCCCGTGCCGGGCAGCACGCCCAGCAGCGGCACCTCCGGCAGCGACACCGCGGAGGAGCGGTCGTCCACCAGGATGATCTCGTCGCATGCGAGGGCGAGCTCGTAGCCGCCGCCCGCGCAGGTGCCGTTCAGCGCCGCGACGAACCTGAGGCCCGAGTGGCGCGAAGAATCCTCGATGCCGTTCCTCGTCTCGTTGGTGAACTTGCAGAAGTTCACCTTCCACGCGTGGCTCGAGGTGCCGAGCATGAAGATGTTGGCCCCGGAGCAGAAGATGCGCTCCTTCGCGCTCGCGACGATCACCGAGCGCACCTCGGGATGCTCGAAGCGGATGCGGTTCAAGGCGTCGGCGAGCTCGATGTCGACGCCGAGATCGTAGGAGTTGAGCTTGAGCTTGTAGCCGGGCCGGATGCCGCCATCTTCGGCGACATCCATCGCGAGCGTGGCGACGGGCCCATCGAAGGAAAGCTTCCAGTGCCGGTAGCGCGAAGGCTCGGTGCGGTAATCCACGCGCTCGGGTGTCGTGGCGAGGTCATTCATGTCGGTCATCCCGGAAGCTGGAGGGCGGAGCGCACCTTGGAGCGCAGCTCGCGAAAGCTCGCGTCGAGCGCGGCGCCGCGGGTGTCGATCGCGGCATCGGCCTTCGCGTAGGACGGCGTGCGCCCCGCCAGGATGCGGCGCAGGTCTTCCATCGCCTCGGTGCTCGCCGCCATCGGCCTGAGGTCGCCCTGCGCCACCACGCGTTGCATGTGCTCCTCGGGAGAGGCTTGCAACCACACCGTGTAGCAATGCGCGAGGAGCAGGGCGAGCGTTTCGGGATCGGACACGATGCCGCCCGGAGTCGCGATCACGCCCTCGGGGAAGCGCGCGATGGACTCCTCGAGCGCGCGGCGCTCGTAGCGGCGATAGGCCGCGGCGCCGTAGAGCGCGTGGATCTCGGTCACGCTGCAGCCGGCGACTTTCTCGATCTCGCGCGAGAGCTCGACGAAGGGGTAGCCGAGATCCTTCGCGAGGCGCGCGCCGAGCGTGGACTTGCCCGCGCCGCGTAGCCCGATCAATGCGACGCGCGCGCGTCCGGTGCGAAGGTCGCCGACCAAGTCGGCGAGAGAGCATGACAACGCTCCCGCGATCTGGGAAAGCACCAGGATCGAGGGATTGCCGGTACCGTATTCGAGGTTGGCGAGATGGCGCTCGGAGACGCGCGCGGCGAGGCAAAGGGCCTTGCGCGTGAGGCCGCGCTGCAGTCGCAGCGAGCGCACCCGCTCGCCGAGGGCCGCGAGGAGGGGTTCGCGCGACTCTGATGCATTATCTTGCTTGACATGGCCTTGCATGGCCGATATCTTCCCCCAAACCGGCACAATAATGCAATAGGCACCATGTCAGAGCTTCCGAAACCGCCCGGCGAGCGCTTCAATTTCGCCGCTCACCTCCTCGAGGCGAACCGCGCGCGCGGCACGTCGCTCGCCTACATCGACGACCACGAGCGCATCATCTATGGCGAGCTCGACCAGCGCGTGCGGCGCATGGCGGCGGCGTTGCTCGCGACCGGAATGCGCCGCGAGGAGCGCGTGCTCCTCCTCATGCACGACAACAACGACTGGCCGGTCGCATTCCTCGGCGCGCTGTACGCGGGGATCGTGCCGGTCGCGGTCAACACGTTGCTTTCCGCGGACGACTACGGCTACATCCTCGCGCACTGCCGCGCGCAGGGTGTCCTCGCGTCGCAGGCGCTCGTGCCGATGCTCGAGAAGGCGATGGCCGCGGCGCCCAGCGAGGTGAAGTTCGTGATGGTGTCGCGAGCCGAAGGCGCATTGCCCGGGAACGGCGTGGCGCTGCGCGACGCCCTCGCGAAGCACGCGCCGCGCGATCGCGCCGCCGATACCGGCCCCGAGGACATCGCCTTCTGGCTCTACTCGTCGGGCTCGACGGGACGGCCCAAGGCGACGCTGCACACCCACGCCAATCCGTATTGGACCGCCGAGCTCTACGGCAAGGGGGTTCTCGCGATCGAGGAGCGCGACCTGTGCTTCTCCGCGGCGAAGCTTTTCTTCGCGTACGGCCTGGGCAATGCGCTCACCTTTCCGCTCTCCGTGGGCGCATCGGTCCTGCTCATGGCCGAGCGCCCCACGCCCGATGCGGTCTTCGCGCGCTGGACCACGGCCAAGCCGACGCTGTTCTTCGGCGCGCCCACGGGCTATGCGGGAATGCTCGCATCGCCGAACCTGCCGGCCCGGGACGCGGTCGCCCTGCGCCTGTGCTCGTCGGCGGGCGAAGCGTTGCCGCGCGACCTGGGCGAGCGCTTCACCGCCCGCTACGGCTGCGAGGTGATCGACGGCATCGGCTCCACGGAGATGCTGCACATCTTCATCTCCAATCGCCCGGGGCGCGTCGCCTATGGCACCACCGGCACGCCGGTCGCGGGCTACCAGGTGGAGCTGCGCGGCGAGGACGGGCGCGCCGTGGCCGACGGCGAGATCGGCGATCTCTACATCCGCGGCCCGAGCGCGGCGCTCATGTACTGGGGCAATCGCGCGAAATCGCGCGAGACCTTCCAGGGTGAGTGGACCAAGAGCGGCGACAAGTATTTCCGCAACGCGGACGGCAACTACGTCTACGCGGGACGCAGCGACGACATGCTCAAGGTGAGCGGACAGTACGTGTCGCCGTTCGAGGTGGAGGCGACCCTGGTGAAGCATCCGGCGGTGCTGGAAGCCGCCCTCATCGGCACGCCCGACGAAAACGGCCTCACGCGCTCCAAGGCGTTCGTGGTGCTGAAGGCGGGCGAGCGGCCCTCGCCGGAGCTCGCCGCCGAGCTGAAGGCCTTCGTGAAGAGCGAGCTCGCGCCGCACAAGTACCCGCGCTCGATCGAGTTCATCGCCGAGCTTCCCAAGACCGCCACCGGCAAGATCCAGCGCTTCAGGCTGCGCGAGCTGGAAGCCGCCAAAGCGCGGGCCTGATGTTCGCGCACCTCGAATGGGGCGGACGCCCGGTCCGCATCGAATACGAATGGGTGGGCGCCGACGCGGGCCCGCTGATCGTGTTCCTGCACGAGGGCCTCGGATCCCTGTCCATGTGGCGCGATTTCCCCGCGCGGCTCGCCAATGCGCTGGGCATGCGCGGCCTCGTCTACTCGCGGCCCGGCTACGGCAAGTCCACGCCGCGGCGCCCCGACGAGCGCTGGGACGTGGACTTCCTGCACCGCCAGGCGCGCGAGGTGCTCCCCGCGGTGCTGGAGGAGGCCGGCGTGGGCGGCGAGCGGCCGTGGCTCTACGGCCACAGCGATGGCGGATCGATCGCGTTGCTCTACGCATCCTTCTTTCCCGCGCGAGCGGCGGGTCTCGTGGTCGCGGCGCCGCACGTCTTCGTGGAGGATCTTTCGATCGCGTCGATCGAGCGCGCGCGCGGCGCCTACCTCGCGGGCGATCTGCGCGCCAGGCTCGCACGCCACCACGACGACCCCGACTCGGCGTTCTGGGGATGGAACGACGTCTGGCTGCACGCGCCCTTTCGCGCCTGGACGATCGAGCGCGAGCTCGACGCGATCCGCGCGCCGCTGCTCGCGATCCAAGGCCTCGACGACGAGTACGGCACGCTCGAGCAGATCCATCGCATCGCGCGCCGCCTTCCCGCGACCGAGCTTGTCGAGCTCGAGCGCTGCGGGCACTCGCCCCATCGCGACCAGCCCGACGCCGTCATCGCGGCGGCGGTGCGATTCGCCGGATCGCGTTAACATTCGGCCCAGTTCCCATCCAACGACAAGATCGAGGAGACCCCATGAAACGAGCCACTCTCTGCGCCGCGATCGCCGCGTTCGCCGCCGGCGCCGCCCTCGACGCGCAATGCCAGGCGCCCAAGCTCAAGGTCGGCCTCATGCTGCCGTACTCGGGAACCTACGCGGCGCTCGGCACCGCGATCGAGAACGGCTTCAGGCTCTACGTCGCGGAGCAGGGCGGAAAGGTGGGCGGGCGCGAGATCGAGTACTTCAAGGTGGACGACGAGAGCGATCCGGCGAAGGCCACCGACAACGCCAACAAGCTGGTGAAGCGCGACAACGTGGACGTCATCATCGGCACCGTGCACTCGGGTGTCGCGATGGCGATGGCGAAGGTCGCCAAGGACAACGACACGCTCCTCATCATCCCCAACGCGGGCGCGGTCGCGGTGACCGGCCCCATGTGCGGCGTGAGCATCTTCAGGAGCTCGTTCTCCAACTGGCAGCCGGGCTACGCCATGGGAGACGTCGCCGCGAAAAAAGGCCTGAAGAAGGCGGTCACCATCACCTGGAAGTACGCCGCCGGCGATGAGTCCGTGGGCGGCTTCAAGGAGGCCTTCGAGAAGGGCGGCGGGCAGGTCGTGAAGGAATTGAGCCTGCCGTTCCCGAACGTGGAGTTCCAGCCGCTTCTCACGGAGATCGCGTCGATCAAGCCCGACGTGGTCTACACGTTCTTCGCGGGCGGGGGCGCGGTGAAATTCGTCAAGGACTACGCGGCCGCGGGATTGAAGAAGACGATCCCCCTCTACGGCGCGGGCTTCATCACCGACGGCACGCTGGAGGCGCAAGGCGCCGACGCCGACGGGCTCCTCACCACGCTCCACTACGGCGATGGACTCGACACCCCGCGCGACAAGGCTTTCCGCGCGAGCTACGACAAGGCGTACAAGATGCAGCCCGACGTCTACGCGGTGCAGGGCTACGACGCGGCGCAGATGCTAGCCATCGGCTTGAACGCGGCCAAGGGCGACGTCGGCAACAAGGCCGAGATCGCCAGGGCGATCACCGCGGCGAAGATCGACAGCCCGCGCGGCCCCTTCACCATCGGCGCGTCGCACAACCCGGTGCAGGACATGTACCTGCGTCAAGTCATCGGCAAGGAGAACAAGGTGATCGGCATCGCCACCAAGGCGCTCGCCGATCCGGGCCGCGGCTGCAAGATGTAGGGAGCGGTACGCGCTTCGAACAGAATGGACATAGCGACCTTCCTGGTCCAGTGCCTTAACGCGCTCCAGTACGGGTTGCTGCTCTTCCTCGTCGCCTCGGGGTTGACGCTCATCTTCGGCATCATGGGCGTGATCAACCTCGCGCACGGCAGCTTCTACATGATCGGCGCGTACCTGGCGTACGCGCTGGCGCCTTCGTTGGGCGCGCACGCCGGCTGGGGCTTCTTCGCCACGCTCGCGGCCGGGCTCGCGATCGCGGTGATCCTCGGCTACGCGCTCGAGTGGGCCTTCTTCGGCTTCCTCTACGAGCGCGATCACCTGCAGCAGGTGCTCATGACCTATGGCCTCATCCTCGTCTTCGAGGAGCTGAGGAGCATCCTCGCGGGCGACGACGTGCACGGCGTGAAGGCGCCGGACTGGCTCGCGGGCAGCGTGCCGCTGGGCGAGCTCATGAGCTACCCGATGTACCGGCTCTTCATGTCGGCCGTGTGCATCGCGATCGCGCTCGGCATGTACCTGGTGATCTCGCGCACGCGCCTGGGCATGATGATCCGCGCGGGGGCCTCCAACCGCGAGATGGTCCAGTCGCTCGGCATCGACGTGAAGTTCCTCTATCGCATCATGTTCGCCGCGGGCGTGGCCCTCGCCGTGCTCGCCGGGATGCTGGCCGCGCCGGTGTCGTCGGTCTATCCGGGCATGGGCAACCAGGTGCTCATCATCTGCTTCGTGGTGGTGGTGATCGGCGGCATCGGCTCGGTGCGCGGCGCGCTCGCCGCGGCCCTCCTCGTGGGCATCGTCGACACCTTCGGCAAGGTCCTCTTCCCGCAGGCCGCGGGCGTGCTGGTCTACGTGTTGATGGCGCTCGTGCTGCTCTGGAAGCCCGACGGGCTCTTCAAGGCGACGTGAGCGACGCCGCCCGCACGCGCGCGGCGTGGATCGCCGCCGCCGGACTCGCCCTCGCGCTCTTCCCGCTCGTCGGCGGCAAGTTCGGCGTGGACCTGGTCACGAAGATGATGGTGTTCTCGATCTTCGCGCTCTCCCTCGAGCTTCTCGTCGGGCAGGTGGGCCTGGTGTGCTTCGGCCAGGCGGCTTTCTTCGGCATCGCGGCCTACGCGGTGGTGCGCCTCACCCCGGAATCGGGGCCCGCGTCGATCTGGTGGCTCGCGCCCGCGGCGGTCGCGCTCGCGGGGCTCTACGCGCTCTTCATGGGGTCGCTTTCGATCCGCACGCGCGGGGTCTACTTCATCATGGTCACGCTCGCCTTCTCGCAGATGGCGTACTACGTGGCGCACGACACGCCGCTGGGCGGGGGCACCGACGGGATCTACCTGTCGCTCGCCCCCACGATGAACCTCGCAGGACTCGAGCTCGTGGACCTCTCCAGGGCGCTGCCGTTCTACTACTTCGCGCTCTTCGTGCTGGCGGCGGTGTTCGTCTTTCTCGCGGCGCTGTTGCGCTCGCGCTTCGGGCACGCGCTCGCCGGCATCCGCGTGAACGAGCAGCGCATGCGCGCCGCGGGCTTCTCGACCTATCCCTACAAGCTCGCCGCGTTCGTGATCTCGGGAATGGTGGCGGGGATCGCCGGGTTCCTGTTCGCGGTGAAGGACGGCTTCGTGAATCCCGAGCTGATGAGCTGGAACGCGTCGGGCACGGTGCTCATGATGATCATCCTGGGCGGCATGGGCAGCCTGCACGGCGCGGTCATCGGCGCCTTCGCGTTCTCGCTCCTGCAGGAGCTCTTCAAGTCCCAGGCGATCTTCGGCGACTTCGCCCGGCACTGGCACCTGGGCGTGGGCGCGACCATCATCCTCGCGGTGGCGCTGCTGCCTCGCGGGCTTGCCGGACTGGAGTTACGCAGGCCAAAAAGCGGTGAACGCAGATGAACGCAGATGTAGCGCAGATGAACGTACCCCGATGCAAGTGATCGATCGTCGAAGCCACGGCACCATTTGTGATGTTGGGGTACGTTCATCTGCGTGCTTTTATCTGCGTTCATCTGCGTTAAAGCACTATCCAGGAGCAAGTGAAGCGAATGAGTGAAGTCGTCCTGCGAGGCAGGAACATCACGCGCCGCTGGGGCGGGGTGTTGGCGGTGAATGGCGTCTCGATAGATCTCGTCCGCGGCGAGGTGCACGCGGTGATCGGTACCAACGGCGCCGGCAAGTCGACCCTCATCAACGTGCTCTCGGGCGAGATCCCGGCGTCGTCCGGAGCCGTCGAGCTCCTCGGCGCCGACGTGACGCGCTGGACGCAGCCGCGGCGCGCGCGCGCCGGGCTCGGCCGCAGCTACCAGCGCAACACCGTCTTCGAGCCCTTCAGCGTGCGCGAGAACTGCCGCCTCGCCGCGCAGGCGCGCCACCAGCGGCCGTGGCGCTGGTGGTCCGAGGCTTCGCGCTGCGAGGTGAGCGTGGCGGCGGGGCTGCGCGCGGCGACGCGCGCCGGCCTCGACGGCGTGCTCGATCGCGCGGCCGGGCTCCTCTCCCACGGAGAAAAGCGCCAGCTCGAGATCGCCATGTGCCTCGCCACCGATCCGCAGGTGCTGCTCCTCGACGAGCCGCTCGCGGGCATGGGCGCCGAGGAGACCGAGCGCATGCTCGCGCTTCTCGACGGCCTGCGCGCGCAGCACGCGATCCTGCTCGTGGAGCACGACATGGACGCGGTGTTCCGCATCGCCGACCGCATCACCGTCCTGGTCGACGGCGCGATCATCGCGTCGGACGTTCCGGCGGCGGTGCGCGCCAGTCGCGAGGTGCAGACGGCATACCTGGGAGGCGCGCTATGAGCGCGGCGGGCCAGGCCTTCCTCGATGCGCGCGGCATGCACGCCTGGTACGGCTCGAGCCACGTGCTGCACGGCGTCGACCTGCGCGTCGATCGCGGCGAAACCGTGGGCCTTCTCGGGCGCAACGGCATGGGCAAGTCGACCCTGATCCGCGCGATCCTCGGCCACGTGCGCCAGCGCGAGGGCAGCATCACGCTCGCCGGCGAGGACGTCTCGCGCGCGCGCCCGCACCAGGTCGCGCGCCGGAGCGTGGCTTACGTTCCCGAAGGGCGCGGCGTCTTTCCCAATCTTACGGTGCGTGAGAACCTGGTGATGGCGGCCGGTGCGGCGCGCGACGGGCGCACCGGCTGGACGCTCGAGCGCGTGCTCGCGGCGTTCCCGCGCCTCAAGGAGCGCCTGGGCCATCCCGGCGTGCAGCTCTCGGGCGGCGAGCAGCAGATGCTCTCCATCGGGCGCGCGCTGATGACCAATCCCGCCCTCATCGTGCTCGACGAGGCGACCGAGGGCCTGGCGCCTCTCATCGTGCAGGAGGTCTGGCGCGTGATCGACGAGATCCGCGCCGCGGGCATCGCCACGCTCATCGTCGATCGCGATTACCGCAGGGTTGCCGAGCGCTCCGATCGCCTTGTGGTGCTGCAAAAAGGGCGCGTGGCGTTGAGCGGCGCCGCGCGCGAGCTTGCCGCCGGCGGCGCCCTCGCCGCGCTCCTGGGCGTCTGAAGCATGACCACGACCCAGGTCGGGATCGTCGGCGCGGGCCCCGCGGGTCTCCTCCTTGCGCATCTCCTCGACCTGGCGGGCGTGGGCTCGGTGGTGATCGAGACGCGCACGCGCGAGGAGGTCGAAGGGACGATTCGGGCGGGAGTCCTGGAGCAGGGCACGGTGGACGTCCTCGTCGAGTCGGGCGTGGGCGAGCGGTTGAGGCGCGAGGCGTTCTTCCACCGCGGCGTGTACCTGCGTTTCGACGGGCGCACGCGCCACGTCGACATGCAGGAGCTCACCGGCGGCAAGCACGTCACCGTGTACGCGCAGCACGAGGTGATCAGGGACCTGGTGAAGGCGCGCCTCGCCGCGGGCGGCGAGATTGCCTTCGGCGTATCGGACGTGCGCATCGTCGATCCCGCCTCCGAGCGCCCCGCGCTGGAGTTCGCGCACGGCGGCGGGCCGCGCCGCCTCGACTGCGATTTCGTCGCCGGCTGCGACGGCTCCCACGGCGTCTCGCGGAATTCGTTTCCCGAGGGCGCGCTCACGCGGCACGAGCGCGTCTACCCGTTCGGCTGGTTCGGCGTCCTGGTCGAGGCGCCGCCCTCATCCGACGAGCTGATCTACGCGACGCACGAGCGCGGCTTCGCGCTGGTGAGCACGCGCTCGGCCACGCTGCAGCGCATGTACTTCCAGTGCGATCCCGCCGACCGCGTCGAGCGCTGGTCCGACGATCGCATCTGGGCGGAGCTCCGCGCGCGGCTCGCGACGCGCGACGGTTGGGCGCCGAAGGAAGGGCCGATCACGCAGAAAGTGATCGTCGGCATGAGGAGCGTGGTGTGCGAGCCGATGCGCCACGGGCGGCTCTTCCTCGCGGGCGACGCGGCGCACGTCGTTCCGCCCACCGGCGCGAAGGGCTTGAACCTCGCCGTAGCCGACGTGCGCGTGCTCGCGCGTGGCTTGCAGTCCTTCTACGCCTCCGGGGATTTCGCGCCCCTCGAGCGCTACTCCGATACATGCCTCGCCCGCGTGTGGAAGGGCCAGCGCTTCTCCTACTGGCTCACCACGCTCCTGCACCGCGCCGATACCGACACCAGCTTCGACCAGCGGCGCCGCCTCGCCGAGCTCGACTACCTCACCACCTCGCGCGCCGCGGCGACCTCGTTCGCCGAGAACTACGTCGGCCTGCCGTTCGACTAGAAAGTGGTGTCAGGTACGACTTTCCGCGGGGCAGAAAGTCGTACCTGACACGACTTTTTAAGTTGTACCTGACACCACTTTTTATTTCGGGAAAATCAAGCAGCTGCTGGTGCCGTGGCAGAGGAGATTGCCAGCGGCGTCGGTGAGCTTTCCCTCGCAATAGGCGACGCGGCGCCCGCCCTGGATGAGCGTGCCTTCGGCGCGCACCTCGCCTGTCTCGAGCGTGATCGGGCGCAGGTAATTGATGCGGATGTCGAGGGTGGTATGGCGGTTGTGCTCGTCGAGGGACGCCATGGCGGCGAGCGCCATCGCGGTATCGAGGATCGACGCGGCCCAGCCACCGTGCACGGTGCCCAGCAGATTGTAGGAGCGCTTGTCGGGGCTTCCCATGAGCACGATGCGCCCGCTTTCGACTTCGGTGATGCGGAAGTTCAGGGTGTCGCCGATCGGCACGTTCGGATATTCGCCGGAGACGATGCGCCGCAGGTAATCGAGGCCCGAGCCGGCGCGCGGCGGGGGCAGCTTGACGAGCGCGTCGTCGCTCGCCGCGCTCACACGATTCCTTCCAGCAGTTGCACTTCGACCGAAGTGCCGGGCTCCACGTTGCCGGTGGCGTCGTCGAGGATGATGAAGCAGTTGGCGTCGCTCATGGATTTGAGGATCCCGGAACCCTGCTCGCCGGTGGGCTTCACGCTGAGCGAGCCGTCGGCCGCGCGCGTGAGCACGCCGCGCTGGAATTCGGTGCGTCCCGGCGCCTTCTTCAGCCGCGTGGAGCAGGTCGCGCGAAAGGTGGGCACGGGCTCGACCGGGTTCGCGCCCATCAGCACCAGCAGCGCATCGCGCACGAACTGGTAGAAGGTCACCATCACCGACACGGGGTTGCCCGGCAGGCCGAAGAAATGCGCCGCGCCGATCTTGCCGTACGCGAGCGGGCGCCCCGGCTTCATGGCGATCTTCCAGAACACCACTTCGCCCATCTGGCCCAGCATGGATTTCACGAAGTCGGCCTCGCCCACGGAAACGCCGCCGCTCGTGATCACCACGTCGGCGCTCGCGCACGCCTCGGCGAAGGCACGCTCGAGGAGCTTCGGATCGTCGCGTACCACGCCCATGTCGAGCGCTTCGCAACCCAGGCGCGTCAGCATGCCGTGGATCGTGTAGCGGTTCGAGTCGTAGATCTCGCCCTCGCCGAGGGTCGTGCCCACGGACTTCAACTCGTCGCCGGTGGAGAAGAAAGCCACGCGCAGCCGCCGGTACACGCCCACCTCGCCGATGCCGAGGGAGGCGATGAGCCCCAGCTCCGCGGGTCGCACGATGCGCCCTTTCGCGAGCGCCACCGAGCCCGCCTTCAGGTCCTCGCCGGCCTCGCGCACGTTCTGACCGGTCTTCTGCCCGGCGGCGAACGTGATCGACTTGCCCGCGGCGCGCGCCCGCTCCTGCATCACCACCGTGTCCGCGCCCTCGGGCACCACGCCGCCCGTCATGATGCGCACGCATTGCGCCGCGCCCACCTTTCCGGCGAAGGGCTTGCCCGCGAACGACGCGCCGATCTCGACGAGCGTCGCCTCGCCCGACGCGAGGTCCGCGCCGCGCAGCGCCCATCCATCCATCGCGGAGTTGCGGTGCGAAGGCACGTCCACCGGCGAGATCACGTCCTCGGCGAGCACGCGCCCGAGCGCCGAGCGCACCGGCACGCGCGCGACACCGGTGAGCGGCTGGAGGAACTGGTGGATGAAGGCGCGCGCCTTCGCCACCGGCATCGAGTTCGGATCGTAGTCGTCGGCGCAGGACGCCTGGGTGATGGTGAGGGCGGGATCGTTCATGCGGTGGCAAGCGCAATCGTCTTCAGACGGGTGATTCTACCGTTCGCGCTCACGTCGAGGAGCGTCACCTCGCTCAGGGTCTCGGCGAATTCGCCGCCGAGCTCCTCCTCGGCCTCGGCCAGCGCTCTCTCGAGGGCGGCGAATTCCTCGTGGCGCGCGAGGGTGATGTGCGGCTCGTAAGGCAGATCGCGGCGCAGGTGCGGCGCGAGCGAGCGCGTGTAGAGCCTGTCGTGCAGCGCCGCGAGGGAGGCGGCGCCGCGCGCGGCCATGAGGAACAGGAATTCGTTCGCGTGCATGCGCACGCGCCGGAAGGTGACCGGGATGCGCGGCCAGCGCGATGCCACGCGATTCACGTGCGTCTCGACCTGCAGGCGCGTGTGCGCGGTCGGAAACGGAAAAACCAGCGTGAGGTGCGCGGCGATGTCGCCCGAGGCGGGATCGTGGCGCGCGCGAAACGCCTCGATGCGCTCGATGCCCGCGAACTTCGGAAACCACGCCACGGCATAGCGCGGCAGCGGTGGGCGCGAGCGCCTGAAACCCGCCGGCATGCGAGGCTAGCGCCGCGGCTCGAGGCTCGCGAGCTCTTCGCGGGTGTTGATGTTGAGGAAGGCGTCGGCCTCGTCGTCGAAGGGCACCTCGACCACTTTCAGCACCGCGTACCAGCGGTCGATCTTGCGCTGGCCGCTCGCGAGGAACTGCCGCAGCGATTCGTGCACGCCGCGTTTCATGAGGCTGAACACCGGGTGCGCCTGGTCCCCGGTCTTGGCGACCGCGAGGTCGGCGCCATCGCGCTCGAGCGCCGCGCGCAACCGCGCGACGAGGTCGGCGGGCAGGAATGGCGAGTCGCAGGGCACCGTGATCGCGAGCTCGCCCGTGGCGTGGGCAAGTCCGCGCTCGAAGCCGGCGAGCGGCCCGGCAAAGCCCTCGATCTCGTCGGCGATCACGCGATGCCCGAATTGCGCGTACGCCTCGGGGTTGCGGTTGGCGTTGATGAGGAGCTCGTCCACCTGCGGGGCGAGGCGCTCGACCGCGTGCGCGACCATGGGCTTGCCGCGGAACGGCTGCAGGCCTTTGTCCACGCCGCCCATGCGGCTGCCCTGCCCGCCGGCGAGCACGATGCCGGTGACCCTAGTCATGGGCAAGCTCCTCGATCGGAGCCCACGCCGGACGCTCCTCGGGAAATGAGTTCACCGTCGGCATGCGATCCACCGGCGTCACGAAGAGGGCAAGCGGCAGGTGCACCTCGTCGGCCCAATCGTTGTGTTCCGACTCGAAGGCGAGGCGCGTGCCGCACTGCGTGCAGAACTTGCGGCGCACACCCTTCGAAGACGCGTAGTCGCGAATGAGCCCGGAACCCCTCACGAAGCGCACCTGCGCGCGCTTGAAGCCGATCCACGTGACCACGCCCGCGGCATGCGCCGTGCGGCAGCTCCAGCAGTAGCAGTGCGAGCAGAAACGCGAGGGAAACGTCACCTCGATCTCGACGCCCCCGCAATGGCAGCGCGCGGTGCCGGTGTCAGGCATGCGCGTTCGCTTTCACCAGGCGCTGCGCCCCCGTGAAAAGCAGGTAGTGCTTCCCGACCGCGCGCCCGATCATCGTGATGCCGACCTGGGTGGCGACCTCGTGGCCCATCTTGGTGAGGCCCGAGCGCGATACCAGCACCGGAACGCCCATCTGCGCGGCCTTTATCACCATCTCGGAAGTAAGGCGCCCGGTGGTGTAGAAGATCTTGTCCGCGCCGTCGATGCCTTCCAGCCACATCCAGCCGGCGATGGCGTCCACCGCGTTGTGGCGCCCCACGTCTTCCACGAAGGAGAGCACCTCGCTGCCTTTGGCGAGCGCGCAGCCGTGCACCGCGCCCGCCTGCTTGTAGATCGATTCGTGCAGGCGCATCGCGTTCAGGAGGGCGAAGAGCGTCTCCTCGTCGAAGCGCATCGCGTCGTCGAGGCGGATCGACTCGATGTCGGCCATGAGGTCGCCGAACATCGTGCCCTGGCCGCAGCCGGTGGTGGCGGTGCGCTTCTCGGTCTTCTTCTCGAGATCCACGAGGCCGTTCCTGGTGGTGACCGCGACCGCGTTCACGTCCCAGTCCACCTGCACGGAGACGATCTCCCCGATCGAGTCCACCAGGCGCTGGTTGCGCAGGAACCCGATGGCGAGCGCCTCGGGGGCGGCGCCGAGGGTCATCAGCGTGACGATCTCGCGTTTGTCCACGTAGAGCGTGAGCGGGTGCTCGCCCGCGATCGGCGTGGGCACCACGGCGCCATGCTCATCGACGGCGTCGACGGTGTAGGTGGCGGGGCGCGCGTTGCGGGTGAGGAGCGGTTTGTAGCCCAAGGCCTAGCCGCCGATGTACGACATCTCGACCTTGCGCTCGCGCGAGGTCTCGGCGGTGCGGATCTCGGAGTAGCGGTCGTCGCGCCGCTGCCAGATCGCGGCGACGGCGCCGCCGATCGCCGCGTCGTCCGCGCCGGTGCGCATCATCTTCTTCAGGTCGTAGCCGCTCTGCGCGAAAAGGCACGTGTACAGGCGCCCGTCGGTGGAAAGGCGCGCGCGCGTGCAGGTGGCGCAGAACGCCTCGGTCACCGACGAGATCACGCCGATCTCGCCGCGGCCGTCGCGATAGCGCCAGCGCTGCGCCACTTCGCCCGCGTAGTTGGCGTCCGCGGGCTCGAGGGGAAGCTCGGCCGAGATGCGCCGCACGATCTCGGCCGAGGCGATCACGTCGTCCATGCGCCAGCCGTTGGTCGAGCCCACGTCCATGAACTCGATGAAGCGCACGATATGGCCGGTGCCGCGAAAGCGCTTCGCCATGTCCACGACCTGGTGGTCGTTCACGCCGCGCTTCACCACCATGTTCACCTTGAGGGGCGCGAGCCCCGCGGCGGTGGCGGCGTCGATCCCCTCCAGCACCTTGGCCACCGGGAAATCGGCGTCGTTCATGGCGCGGAAGGTCGCCTCGTCGAGGGAATCGAGGCTTACCGTGACGCGGTCGAGGCCCGCGGCCTTGAGCGCGCGCGCCTGCGCCTTCAACGCCGAGCCGTTGGTGGTGAGCGTGAGGTCAACGCCGGGAAGCGCCGTGCGCAGCATCGCCACCAGCCGGTCGATGCCTTTCCTCAAGAGCGGCTCCCCGCCCGTGAGGCGGATCTTCTCGGTGCCGAGCGCGCGGAACATGCGCGCCAGGCGCACGATCTCCTCGAAGGTGAGGATCTCGGCGTGCGGCAGGAATGAATACGCGGCGTCGAACACTTCCTTCGGCATGCAATACGTGCAGCGGAAATTGCAGCGGTCGGTCACGGAAATGCGCAGGTCGCGCAGCGCGCGCGCACGGGTATCGACGAGCGCCTGCCCCGCGTCGCGCGCGAGCGGCGGGGGAATCGGCAGCGCGCCGCCGACTTCGTGCAATGCGATGACGGTTTTCGGCATGAGACCGATAGTATAGTCATCCCATGGCCGACAAACCCACACGGAAACTCTCGGTGATCCTCGCGCGCGAAGCGGTGGAAAGCCGGTGGGAGACCCATCGCTGGCATCTCCTCGGCGCGGTCCCCGACGTGGGCGGCGCGCCGCGCACCATCATGGAAAGCGCCGGCGCGCTGCAGCGCATCTTCCCGGGCTTCGAGGTGACGCTCTTTCGCGACGAGGCCGAGGGCTACTACCTCAACGCCTCGAGCGGCGAGCCGAGCGTGTTCGTGTCGATCCGACACGATGAGGGCGGCGCCGACCCGTACCCGTTCCAGGCCACGCTCTCCTACAACGAGGCGGCGCGCTGGATGGACGGCGGCGAGAAAGTCGATCGCGCCGTGGCGTGGCCCGATCTGGCCGCGTGGATGGGCGCCTGGGTCGAGCTGAACTACCGCCCCGAGCCCAAGAAGCGCCAGCGGCCGCGCTCCTTCGAGGGCAAGGAAGGCAAGCTCCGCGAGAAGACCGACCGATGAGCGACGAGCCCTTCCTCTCACGCTGGTCGAGGAGAAAGGCGCAGTCGGCGGCGGGGACCGCGGGTCCGGCCGCGGACTCGGTCCCCGTGGAGACGGGGACCCAATTCCCGGCGGGTGCCGAGACCGAGTTGCCCGCCTCCGAGCCTCTGCCGCCGATCGAATCCCTCACTCCCGAATCCGACTTCGCGCCCTTCATGAAGGCCGAGGTCGATCCGGGCGTGAAGCGCCAGGCATTCAAGAAGCTGATCGAGGATCCGCGTTACAACGTGATGGACGGGCTCGACGTCTATATCGACGACTATTCGAAGCCCGATCCGCTCCCGGAAGGCTGGCTCGAGAAGATGAACCAGGTGAAGCACCTCGGCATCTTCAAGGCTCCCGAAGAGGCGGTGGAAACGAAGCACGCGGCCGCGCTCGAGACATCGCAAAAAACCATGGCCGAACAGCCGCTTGGGGAGCTCGAAGCGGTGCCGCCACCTGATACTCCGGGAGATGAAATCCTACCGTCGGAAGTAGGGAAAGCGGAGGTTTCCCGGGGAGGTGTTTGAGATGTTCTGGTGTACACTGCACCGAAAAGAGGCGACAGCCCAAATTCCTGTGCAAGCAAGGGATTCACATCGCTGAGGAGCGTTTTCGCGCCAGAGTTTCGCGCGGGATCGAACGTCAACACAGAATGACGGCAGGCATCGAGGTTTCAAATCCCGCCAGCGCCGCGGGATCGACCACCGGGACCGGGCACCGGGATGATCCGCTTATTCTCGAAAGCCGCGGGTGGTCGTCGCTCGATACCGCGTGCGCCGCCAAGCTCCTCGCCCTCGATTCGCTGATCAACCTCGCACCGCCCGATCCGGTGGCGAGCGTTGCCTACCATTCGCGCGGCAACGTGCTCGTGATCGCCGGCGATTCGCCGGGCCGCGCGCGCGATTGCGCCGAGGCGCTCGCCGCGAGCCTGCCGGTCACGCTGCTCGCCGATGAGCCGCTCGCCCCCGGCGCCTACACCGCGTGGCAGGGAAAGCTCGAGACGCTCGAAGGCTACCTGGGCGAGTTCAGCGCCACCATCGCGCAGCTGAACGGCGCCGCGCAGCCCGTGCCCGCGCGCTTCGATCTGGTCGTCGATTTCTCCCGCGAGCCGCGCCTGGCGATGCGCCAGCCGCCGCAGGGCTATTTCCGCGCGCCCGCCGGCGCCGTCGAGCTCGCCGCCGTGGTGGACGAGGTGCGCTCCTCGGTCGGCGAGTTCGAGAAGCCGAAATACTTCGCGTATCGCGAGAACATCTGCGCGCACAGCCGCTCGCAGGTGACCGGATGCAACGCGTGCATCGAGATCTGCTCGACGGCCGCCATCACCTCCGACGGCGACCACGTGAAGGTCGACCCGCACCTGTGCATGGGATGCGGAGCGTGCGCCACCGTGTGCCCCTCGGGCGCGATGTCCTACCAGTACCCGCGCGTCGCCGATCGCGGCGCGCAGGTGAAGCAGCTTCTCAGCGCCTACCGCCACGCCGGCGGAAGCGACGCGTGCATCGTGTTCCATAACGGCTCCGACGGGCGCGATCTCCTCGCGGCGGCCGCCTCCCGGGGCCTGGGCCTTCCCGCGCGCGCGCTTCCGCTCGAGACCTGGCACGTCGCGGCCGTGGGCCTCGACCTCCTCTTGCCGGCGATCGCGTTCGGGGCGAGCCAGGTGGTGGTGCTCGCGGCGGGCTCCGAGGATCCGCAGTACCTCGAAGCCCAGAAGCTTCAGATGGCGATCGCTCAGGCGATCCTTTCCGCGCTCGGATACGGCGGGCAGCACTTTACGTTGATCGAGGCGCTCGACGGCGCGTCCCTGGCCGAAGCGTTCGCGCGCCTCGCACCTGCGGCAGCGCCGTCCACCCCCGCGCTTTTCCTGCTCGGCAACGACAAGCGCACCGCGATCGAATTCGCCGTCGAGCACCTGGCAAAGCAGGCCCCAGCCCCGGTCGAGACCATCGCGCTGCCCGAGGGCGCCCCTTTCGGCGAGATCTTCGTGGAGCGCGCCAAGTGCACGATGTGCATGGCGTGCGTGGGCGCCTGCCCCGAGTCGGCGCTGATGGACGGCGTCGACCAGCCGCTCCTCAAGTTCCTCGAGCGCAATTGCGTCCAGTGCGGCTTGTGCGAGGCCACCTGTCCCGAGGACGCGATCCGCCTTTCGCCGCGACTCCTGCTCACCCCCGCGGTGCGTGAGGCGCGCGTCCTGAACGAGACCGAGCCCTTCCACTGCGTGAGCTGCGGGAAGCCCTTCGGCACGCGTCAGATGGTCGACGCGATGCTGGGAAGGCTCGCGGGCCATTCGATGTTTGCCAACGAGGGCGCGCTGGGCCGGCTCAAGATGTGCGCCGACTGCCGCGTGGTCGACATGATGTCCAACAAGAACGAAGCCTCGGTGCTGAGGCTGGGAGCCGATTCCTGATGGATGCGGTGCTTTCCCCGGTCGCCCTCAAGCGAGCGTTGCCGCCCGAAGAGGCCGCGCGCGGCGACTTCTACGCGCTCTTCGCACGCCTGCTTCACAATGCGCCGGACGCGGAGCTTCTCGGCGCCATCGCCTCCGCCGCCTCGATTCCGGCCGAAGGCAATGCGGCGCTCGCCGCCGCCTGGCGCGGCCTGGTGGATGCGTCCTCGGCGATGGACGCCGACGCGGGGCTCGAGGAATACGAGGCCCTGTTCGCGGGCGTCGGCAAGGCCGCCGTGTCGCTCTACGCGGGTTTCTATTGCGGCGCGCCCTCGATCGACCATCCGCGCGTGCGCATCCAGGGCGATCTCGCGGCGCTCGGCCTCGCCATCCGCGCGAGCGCCACCGAGCCCGAGGATCATTTCGCCGGGCTCTTCGACGCGATGCGCGTGCTCGTGGCGGGAGGCGCGGCGCGCGCTCCGGCGGGCGTCGCCGAACAGCGCAAGTTCTTCCAGGCCCACGTCGAGCCGGGCGTGGCGAAGTTCCTCGACGCGCTCGCGCGCGCGCGGCAAGCCAACTACTACCGCCAGGTGGCCGCCGTCGGCGCGGCCTTCTTCGCGCTCGAAAGCGAATCGTTTCAGCTCGACTAACGCCACGTCTTCGCCATGAGGAGGCCCACGATGAAAACCACCAAGTCGACCGACCGCCGTAAATTCCTGCTCGCCGCGGGATTGGGAAGCGCCGGAGCCGTCGCGGCCGTCGCGACTGCCGGCAACAAGGTGAAGCTCCCCGCGGCCGAGGCGGCGGCGCCCGATCCGAAGGCCACGGCATACCGTGCCTCCGCGCATATCCTGAAGTACTACAAGACCACCGAAGTCTGAGGAGGCCGCCATGTTGCTCACGCGTAAGTCAGAAGGCGCGGCGCAAGCCGTCAACCCGCTCTTCCGCGCGGCGTCCGCGCTCGGCGCGAAGACCGTCGACCGGCGCACGTTCTTGAGGGGCAGCGGCATCGCGGCGGGCGCCGCGGCGTTCGCGAGCCAGCTGCCGTTGAACCTGGTGGGCGAAGCCCACGCCCAGGCGAAGAAACCCGGCAACACGGTGGTGAAGCGCACCGTCTGCACCCATTGCTCGGTGGGCTGCGCCATCGACGCGGTCGTCACCGACGGCGTGTGGGTGCGCCAGGAGCCGGTGTTCGATTCCCCGATCAATCTCGGCGCGCATTGCGCCAAGGGTGCGAGCGTTCGCGAGCACGGCATGACCGAGCATTCGCACCGCCTCAAGTACCCGATGAAGCTGGTCGCCGGCAAGTACCGCCGCATCACCTGGGAGCAGGCGATCAACGAGATCGGCGACAAGCTCCTCGCGATCCGCAAGGAAAGCGGCCCCGACGCGGTGTTCTGGGTCGGCTCGTCCAAGCACAACAACGAGCAGGCGCAGATGTTCAGGAAATTCGCCTCCATGTTCGGCACCAACAACATGGACCACCAGGCGCGCATCTGCCACTCGACCACGGTCGCGGGCGTCGCCAACACCTGGGGCTACGGCGCGATGACCAACTCGTACAACGACCTGCAGAACACCAAGTGCATGTTCTTCATCGGCTCCAATGCCGCCGAGGCGCACCCGGTGTCGATGCTGCACGCGCTGCACGCCAAGGAGACGGGCGCCAAGATGATCGTGGCCGACCCGCGCTTCACGCGCACTGCCGCCAAGGCCGACCAGTACATCCGCTTCCGTTCCGGCACCGACGTGGCGCTCCTCTTCGGCATGCTGCACCACATCTTCAAGAACGGCTGGGAGGACCAGCAATACATCAATGATCGCGTCTACGGCATGGACAAGATCAAGGCCGAGGTGATGGCCAAGTGGACGCCGGACAAGGTGACGGAAGTCACCGGCGTGCCGGAGGCCGACGTGTACATCGCCGCCGAGACCATGGCGAAGAACAAGCCCTCGACCATCATCTGGTGCATGGGCCAGACGCAGCACACCACCGGCAACGCCTTCGTGCGCGCTTCCTGCATCCTGCAGCTGGCGCTCGGCAACATCGGCGTGTCCGGCGGCGGGGCCAATATCTACCGCGGCCACGACAACGTGCAGGGCGCCACCGACGTGGGCCCGAACCCCGACTCGCTGCCGGGCTACTACGGCATCGCCGAAGGCGCCTGGAAGCACTGGTGCAAGGTGTGGGGCGTCGACTACGACTGGATGCAGAAGCGCTTCGCCAGCAAGGCGATGATGGAGAAGCCCGGCATGACGGTGTCGCGCTGGATCGACGGCGTGCTCGAGAAGAACGAGCTCATCGACCAGGACTCGAACCTGCGGGCGATCGTCTACTGGGGCCACGCGCCCAACTCGCAGACGCGCGGCCTGGAGATGAAGCAGGCGATGGAGAAGGTCGACCTCATGGTGATCATCGACCCGTATCCGACCGCCGCCTCCGCCATGCCCGACCGGCAGGAGGGCGTGTACCTGCTGCCCGCTGCGACGCAGTTCGAGACCTCGGGAAGCGTGACCGCCTCGAACCGCTCGATCCAGTGGCGCGAGAAGGTGATCGAGCCGCTCTTCGAATCCAAGCCCGACCACACGATCATGCTCGCCTTCGCCAAGAAGTTCGGCTATGGCGCGGAGCTCGTGAAGAACATCAAGGTGGTGAAGGACAAGACCGGCTGGGACGAGCCCTCGCCGGAGGACATGCTGCGCGAGATCAACGCGGGCAACTGGACCATCGGCTACACCGGGCAGTCGCCCGAGCGCCTCAAGGCGCACATGCGCAACATGGCCGCGTTCGATCCGAAGACGCTGCGCTGCACCACGAGCGTGGTGGACAAGGAAACCGGCTACGACATCAAGGGCGACTACTTCGGCCTGCCGTGGCCCTGCTACGGCAAGCCCGAGGTGAAGCACCCGGGCTCGCCGGTGCTGTATCGCACGGACCTGAAGATGATGGACGGCGGCGGCTGCTTCCGCGCCAACTTCGGCATCACCAAGGACGGCGTGAACCTCCTCGCGGAGGACGGCTCCTTCCCAAAGGATTCCGAGATCACCACCGGGTATCCGGAATTCGACCACGTGCTCATGAAGAAGCTGGGCTGGTGGGCGGAGCTCACGCCCGAGGAGCAGAAGGCGGCGGAGGGCAAGAATTGGAAGACCGATCTGTCGGGCGGCATCCAGCGCGTCTGCATGGTCAACCACAACGTGCACTTCTGGGGCAACGCCAAGGCGCGCGCGGTGGTGTGGAACTTCCCCGACGGCGTGCCGCAGCACCGCGAGCCGCTCTACAGCCCGCGTCCCGACATGGTGGCGAAGTACCCGACGCACGACGACAAGAAGGCCTTCTGGCGCCTGCCCACGCTCTACAAGACCGTGCAGAAGAAGGCGGTGGACGACAAGGTGGCCGAGAAATTCCCGATCGTGCTCACTTCCGGGCGCCTGGTGGAATACGAGGGCGGCGGCGACGAGACGCGCTCCAACCCATGGCTCGCCGAGCTGCAGCAGGAGAACTTCGTCGAGATCAACACCCAGGACGCGGACAAGCGCGGCATCAAGTACTGGGACAACGTGTGGGTGAAGACGCCCACCGGGGCCTCGATCAAGGTGCGGGCGCTCGTCACCGAGCGCGTCGGCCCGGGCACCAGCTTCATCCCGTTCCACTTCGCGGGCTGGTGGCAGGGCAGGGACCTGCTCGACAAGTATCCGGAGGGCGCGGCGCCGATCGTGCGCGGCGAAGCGGTGAATACCGCGACCACCTACGGTTACGACTCGGTCACGATGATGCAGGAGACCAAGACGACGCTCTGCAACATCGAGCGCGCCTGACGAGAGACCCAGGAGAACAACCATGGCCAGAATGAAATTCATCTGCGACGCCGAGCGCTGCATCGAGTGCAACGGCTGCTCCACCGCGTGCAAGCAGGAGCACGAGGTGCCCTGGGGCGTGAACCGCCGGCGGCTCGTCACCGTGAACGACGGGGTGCCGGGCGAGCGCTCGATCTCGGTGGCGTGCATGCACTGCACCGACGCGCCGTGCATGGCGGTCTGCCCGGTCGACTGCTTCTACCGCACCGAGGACCAGATCGTGCTCCACGACAAGGACCTGTGCATCGGCTGCGGCTATTGCTTCTACGCGTGCCCGTTCGGCGCGCCGCAGTTTCCGCAGGCGGGCGCCTTCGGCCTGCGCGGCAAGATGGACAAGTGCACGTTCTGCGCCGGCGGCCCCGAGGAGAACCACTCCGTCGAGGAGTTCCGCAAGTACGGGCGCAACCGCATCGCCGAAGGCAAGCTCCCTGCGTGCGCCGAGATGTGCTCCACCAAGGCGCTGCTGGCGGGAGACGCTCCCGTCATCACCACGATCTACAAGACCCGCGTCGTGACGCGCGGCAAGGGCGACGAGATCTGGGGATGGGCGATGGCCTACGGCGGCAGCGACAAGCTGAAGGACCAGCCGGGAGGCGCGGCATGAGGGCCGCCGCCGTGCTGGCCGCCGCGACCCTGCTCGCCGCCTGCCACGAGATCCCGCAGGATGCCGTCAAGCCCTATGCGGGCAAGGAGGACGTCAAGGCCTACGCCGGCGACCTCTTCAAGGGCGACAAGGCCCAGTACGAGAAGGCGCTCGCGGCGCGCGCGCAGTCGCAGAACGAGTACATCCGCACCGGCGACGTCAACAAATCCAAATAACGGGAGGAGTCTCATGCTTCGATCCAACGCGCGCCGGCTGGGCGCGCTGATTCTCGGCGCGGCGCTGGCGCTTCCGCTTGCCGCGCTCGCGCAGGCTCCGGTGGCTTCGCCGGCGCCGCCCACCACCGTGAAGGAAGGTCCCAAGCCGGCCAAGCCCGCGGCCGACGGCCCGGCCGTCTCGTCGCCGCCCGTGGCGGGCAAGGGCTCCACCGCGGTGCCGGGGTGGAACAACCCTCCGTCCTCGTGGGAAGCGGCGAGCGAAAAGCCGCAGTACGCATCGATCCCCGGACGCGAGACCAACCGCCTGATCCAGGGCTCGGGGCGCGAGTGGCGCGTCTTTCACAATGGTCCGCTCACGCAGTACGGCGGCTGGCTGGTGGTGATCGTGCTCGCCGCGATCGCGCTCTTCTATCTCATCAAGGGCAGGATCCGCTTGAAGGGGCAGCCGACCGGGCGCCTCATCGAGCGCTTCAACGCAGTCGAGCGCGCCTCGCACTGGACCATGGCCTTGAGCTTCGTGTTCCTCGCGCTCACCGGGACCATCATCCTGTGGGGCAAGTACCTCATCCTGCCGTGGCTCGGCTACGCCGGCTTCTCCTGGCTCACCATCCTCGGCAAGAACATCCACAACTTCGTGGGGCCGCTCTTCATCTTCTCGCTGGTGGTGTCGTTCCTCATCTTCGTGAAGGACAACCTCATCCACGCGATCGACATCAAGTGGCTCACGCACCTGGGCGGAATGTTCGGCGGGCACGAGGTGGCGTCGGGGCGCTTCAACGGCGGCGAGAAGCTCTGGTTCTGGGGCGGCCTCGTATTCCTCGGCGCGCTGGTGAGCGTGACCGGGTTGATCCTCGACTTCCCGAACTGGAACCAGGGACGCGAGCTCATGCAGCAGGCCAACGTCGTGCACGCGATCTGCGCGGTCCTGTTCATCAGCGCCGCTTTCGCGCACATCTACATCGGCACCATCGGCATGGAGGGCGCCTACCGCGCCATGCGCGACGGCTACGTGGACGAGGAGTGGGCGCGCGAGCACCACGCGCTCTGGTACCAGGAGGTGAAGGAGGGCAAGCGCCCCGAGAAGATCGTCGCGGGCAACGTGCAACCGGCCACGGGAGACTGACGACATGAAGCGCATGACTACCGCGGGATGGCTCCTCGCATTCACGCTCGCCGCCGGCGCCGCATGGGCGAAGATCCCGCCGCCCCCTCCGCCCGACGAGAAGGCCAAGGCCGCGGCCGAGGAGAAGAAGGCGAAAGACGCCGCCGCCGCCGAGAAGGCGAAGGCCGACCAGACCGCCGCCGAGGACAAGGCCGTCAAGAACTACCAGGGCAACATGAAGAAGGCGGGCAAACCCATTCCCAAGCCGACCCCCGTCGTCGCCGCCGCGGCGGCCCCGCCGCCCGCGGGCGCGGCGAAGGGCGCCGAGGCCGGCAAGCCCGGCGCCACGCCCCCCAAGGGCAACGACACCGACGCGAAAAAGAAGAAGTGAAGGACATTCGATGAAGAAAATGCTCATGCTCTCGATCGCCGCCGCCGCGGCGCTCGCCTCCGGCTGCGCGACGATGCGCGACATGATGTCGCCCGCGTCGAGGCCGAGCGCGACCGCGGTGCTCTTGCCCACCACCGGCAACAGCGCGCGCGGCACAGTCACCTTCACGCAGGACGGCGACGAGGTGCGCGTGCGTGCGAGCGTCACGGGGCTGAAGCCGAACGCCGAGCATGGCTTTCACGTGCACGAGAAGGGCGATTGCAGCTCCGGCGACGGCATGAGCACCGGCGGGCACTATAATCCCGCCGGCAAGCCGCACGGCTCGCAGGCCGGGGAGCACCACGCCGGCGACATGCCGAGCCTGAATGCCGACGCCTATGGGAACGCGAGCGCCTCCTTCGAGCTGAAGGGCGTCTCGATCGGCGGGCCCAATGCCGACCTCGTCGGCAAGGGACTCATCGTCCATCGCGATCCCGACGACTACAAGACGCAGCCCACCGGCAACGCCGGCCCGCGCATCGCCTGCGGGGTCATCGCGAAGAGCTGAGCGTCCCTCTCCCGGGGGAGGGCGAATCCCTACCACGTGTACCTCACGGTATACCGCACCACCGCTTCTGCCTTCGGGGCGATGCGCAGCGCAAAGTGGATGGTGCGCGCGTCTTCCTTCGTGAAGGCGTGGGTCTTGCGCAGCACCGTCCAGTTGCTCCAGCGATAGAGGTTCTCGCGCACCAGCACGGCGGCGGGCTGGTCGGGTTTCTGGTTCCTCACCTTCACCTCGATGTCCTCCTCGATCCACTTGGCGGAGGTGTCGATGCGGAAATCGAGCTGCCTGCGCTCGCCCACCACGTCGAACGCGGAGCCGAGCTTCACGCGCACGGTCTCGTCGCGCGCGGTGTGGTCGATGGTGTCCTCGCCGACGAACTCCAGGTTGCCGTCGGCCGCGTCGAGCTTGGAGACGCGGATCTTGCCCGCCGGGAGCGGCACACCGAGGCCATTCTCCTTGGCGTTCTTCACGCGCAGGTACACGTCGACCTTCTTGTTGGCCGAGGTTCCATAGTCGCGCTCGGTCAGCGGAGCGCCGTAGAAGTACATGGGCGCCTGGCCGCTGTAGACAAGCGTCTTCTCGCAGCCGACGCCGGCGGCCATGGGAAAGAGCTCGATCTGCTTGGTGGAATTGTTGGCGAGCGTGGTCGGGCGGCCGAGCGTGTAGAGATGGTATTCGAAGAAGGCCTTTTCCTGGAAGGACTCCGCCTTCATCGCGCGGTCCACGAAGGTGGGCGCCGACTGCGGATACACGCGCTGCGGTGGCTGCGCGCGCTGCACGTCGCCGGCCATGAGTTTCAGCTTCGCGTCGGCGAACGCGGCGCCCGACTGGTTCACGATCGTCACCCACGCGCCCACGTCGACGCGGCAAGTCTCGGGCGCCGGCTCCGAGTAGGTGAGGTTGTAATCGGTCCACCAGGTCATGCCGCCGGTCTGGTAGGTGAAGCGCGAGGCCTGGGTGCCGGCGCGCGATGCGTCGATGTCCCAGACCAGCGTGGGCCTGCTGATGAGCCCGCCCGGCAGGCCCGGGAGCTTTACCGGCGCGTTCGCCGAGAGGATGCGCACGCTGCCGTCGGCAAGCTTCAGCGTGAGTCCGCCCTGCGTTCCCACCAGCGTTCCCGTGATCGACTCGGCCGACGTGCCGCGCGGCTGCTCGACGGTGATTTCGCGCTCGAGGTAGCGCGACAGGAGCTTGGCCGAGCTGGTGAGATCGAACTCGAAATTCTGCTCGACGACGCGCGTGCCCTTGGGGTCGGCGAGCGAGGCGAAAGCGACCGTGGTGGGATCGATGAGCGCGGGCACGTCGCTCACGCGCAGCGCGTTGTGCCCGGCCTTGAGCGCGAACTCGCGCTCCTCGCGCACCAGCGCATAGCCCGGCACCGCCTGGCCCTCGACAGCGTTCCTGAAGGTGCGCGGGTCGATGGCGCCCGGTTGCGCGCTCGAATAGATGGTGAGGGAAGTCGCGGCGAAACTCGCGGCGGGGAGGGCGCACATCACGGCGAGCACGATCGGGCGAAGCGTTTTCATGGGGTCTCCGTTGGGGTGGACCGGGGTGTAAACGCAGGAAAAGGGCGAAAGGGTCAAGGGGGTTATAATTTTTGCGATGAAATTCCAGGGCACCGACACCTACGTCGCCGACGACGATCTCAAGCTCGCGGTGAACGCCGCGATCACCCTCGAGCGCCCGCTCCTCGTCAAAGGCGAGCCGGGCACCGGCAAGACGATGCTCGCGGAGGAGGTGGCGCGCGCGCTCGGCAAGCCACTCTTCCAGTGGCACGTGAAGTCCACCACCAAGGCGCAGCAGGGCCTCTACGAGTACGACGCGGTGTCGCGCCTGAGGGACTCGCAGCTCGGCAACGAGCGCGTGGGCGACATCGGCAACTACATCCTGAAGGGCGTGCTCTGGCAGGCGTTCGAGTCGCCTGAACAAGCCGTCGTGCTGGTCGACGAGATCGACAAGGCCGACATCGAGTTCCCCAACGACCTCCTGCGGGAGCTCGACCGCATGGAGTTCTACGTCTACGAGACGCGCCAGACGATCCGCGCGGTGAAGCGCCCGGTGATCTTCATCACGTCCAACAACGAGAAGGAGCTGCCCGACGCGTTCCTGCGCCGCTGCTTCTTCCACTACATCCGCTTCCCCGATCCGGACACGATGCAGGCGATCGTGGACGTGCACTTCCCGGGGATCAAGAAGAAGCTCCTGCAGGCGGCACTCGAGGTGTTCTTCGAGATCCGCGAGATGCCGGGCCTGAAGAAGAAGCCCTCGACCTCGGAGCTGCTCGACTGGCTGAAGCTGCTGCTGGCCGAGGACATCCCGCCCGAGGCGCTGCGCAGCCCCGGGCACCAGGCCTCGATCCCGCCCCTCTACGGCGCGCTCCTCAAGAACGAGCAGGACGTGCATCTTTTCGAGCAGCTGATCTTCCTGCAACGACGCGGGAGGTAGACATGGCGGCAAGGCGCAAGACTCCCGCTCGCAAGAGCGCGCTACGCAAGCCCACCGTGCGCAAGGCGCTCGCGAAGAAGCCCAAGTCGAGCCCGCCGGGGCGCGTTGCGCGCGCGAGCCTCGCCGCGAAGGGCTTGCGCCTCGCCGGCGTCGGCAGCGACGCGGTGGCGCGCGCCACGGGGCGCGCCTGGGACGAGTGGCTGAAGGTGCTCGACCGCGCCGGCGCAAAGAAGATGCCGCACAAGGAGATCGCGGTGATGCTCGCGCGCAAGTTCGCCGTGCCCGACTGGTGGAGCCAGATGGTGACCGTGGGCTACGAGCAGGCGCGCGGCCTGAGGGCGGTGAACCAGAGCGCGCGCGGTTTCGCGGCGAGCGCCTCGCGCACCATCGGCACCAGCGTGGGCGAGCTCTACGATGCGTGGAACGACCCGCGGGCACGCGCGCGCTGGCTCCTCGATGCGCCGGTCGAGGTGAAGCGCTCCAGCGACGGCAAATCGATGCGCATGACGTGGACCGTGGGCGATTCCAGCGTCGAGGTGGGGTTCTTCGCCAAGGGCGCGGGAAAAAGCGCGGTGCAGGTCCAGCACGGCAAGTTGAAGAGCGCCGCGGCGGTAGCGCGCCAGAAGGCGTTCTGGCGCGATGCCCTCGACCGGCTGAAGGCGCTCCTCGAGCCCGTAACCTTTGGCCATTGAGCGGCAGCCTCATGTCCGCTCCAATGGCCGCCCCGATGGCTGATTCCCACGATGCTCTTTGATTTCTTCTTCGCGGTGAAGAAGGCCGGGGTTCCGGCGAGCGTGAAGGAGTTCCTCACGCTGCTGGAAGCGCTCGACAAGGGCGTCGTGTACGGCAGCGTGGACGACTTCTACACGCTCTCGCGCCTCATCCTGGTCAAGGACGAGGCCTATTTCGATCGCTTCGACCTCGCTTTCGCCGCCTACTTCAAAGGGGCGCAGTCGATTCCCGACGAGATCTTCACGCAGATTCCGGCGCAGTGGCTGGAGAAGCTCGCCGAGCGCTGGCTCAGCGAGGAGGAGAAGGCGAAGATCGAGGCCCTCGGCGGCTGGGACAAGCTGATGGAGACCTTGAAGCAACGCCTCGAGGAGCAGAAGGCGCGCCACCAGGGCGGCTCGAAATGGATCGGCACCGCCGGCACTTCGCCCTTCGGCGCGCACGGCTTCAATCCCGAAGGCATCCGCATCGGCCAGGAGACCGGGCGTAACCGGCGCGCGGTGAAGGTCTGGGACAAGCGCGAGTTCCGCGACTACGACACCGATGTCGAGCTGGGCGTGCGCAACATCAAGATGGCGCTGCGGCGCCTTCGCCGCTTCGCGCGCGATGGAGCGCCCGAGATCCTCGACCTCGACGGCACCATTCGCGCCACCGCGAAGAACGCGGGCTGGCTCGATATCAAGATGGTCGCGCAGCTGCACAACGCGGTGAAGGTGCTGCTCTTCCTCGACGTGGGCGGCTCCATGGACGACCACATCAAGGGCGTCGAGGAGCTTTTCTCCGCGGCGAGGAGCGAGTTCAAGAACCTCGAGCACTTCTACTTCCACAACTGCGTGTACGAGAGCGTGTGGAAGGACAACCGCCGCCGCCAGAACCGCATCCCCACGGTGGAAGTGATGCGCAAGTACGGGCACGACTACAAGCTGATCTTCGTGGGCGACGCGTCGATGAGCCCCTACGAGCTGGAGCAGGCGGGCGGCAGTGTCGAGCACTGGAACGACGAGCCCGGCCGCGACTGGCTCGAGCGCCTGCTGCGCTCATGGCCGCGCGCCGCGTGGTTGAATCCCATCCCCGAGGATCACTGGACCTGGACCACCTCGATCCAGAACGTGCGCAACATCATGGACGGGCGCATGTACCCGGTGACGATCTCCGGGCTCGAGCGCGCGATGAAGTCGCTGGTCTAGCGGCCGGCGGTGTCACGGCCGGTTGTGCACCACGGCGATGCCGGTCGGCATCGCGATGTAGAGGTCGGTGCCGACGACGGCCACCGCGATCGGAGTGTCGAGCGACCCCGGAAGCGCTCCCGAGGCGAATCCCGGATGCCCGAGTTGCCCGGTGACTATGCTGATCGCGCCCGTGGGTGTCACCTTGCGCACCACGTAGTTGCCACTATCGGCCACATAGACATTTCCCGAGTCGTCGACGGCGACGCCGAGCGGCGATTTCAATCCCGCGTTCACTGCGCCGGCGAGGTTCGGTCCCGCCACGAGCGTCGTCACGATGCGGGCGGGCGTGATCTTGCGGATGCTGTGGTTGTTGGTGTCGGCCACGTACAGGTTGCCCGCGCGATCCAGCGCCAACCCGGTCGGCAGGAAGAATCGCGCGATCGTTCCGATGCCGTCGATGTGACCCGGCGGCCCCCCCGCAATGGTCGTCAGGTTCCCGCCCGCATCCAGCTTGAGGATCCGCTCGTCGGAGAAATACAGGTCGCCGCCGCCATCGCGCGTGAGCCCATTGATGCGGAAGGACGTGAGCGGTGAGCCGTCGGTGCTCGTCGTGGGGACCATGGGTATGCGCTGTCCACCCGCCGTCAACTTCTCGAGGGTGCTGTGCGTCGTGCATCCCGGGCCGGGAATCATGCCGCAGTATGTCCAGAGCGCGTAGTAGGTCGCGTCCGCTTCGTCGGCGGCGATGCCGGCGATGCCGAGGCTTTCGAGGCCTGTCAGGCGTGTCGTGACGATGCCGCCGCGGGTGACCTTGCGAATGCTGCCGGCGTCGATGATGTGCAGGTCGCCGGCCGTGTTGGCCGCCATCGCCCTGATGTCCTGGAAGCGGGCGGCGGCGCCGGTGCCGTCTATCTGCGCCTGGGCGCCTGGTGCTACGCCGGCGAGCTGCGTGACCGCTCCCGCCGCCGAGATCTCGAAGACCGCATTGTTGACGTAATCGGCGTAGTAGACGCGTCCATCCTTCGTCAGCGCGATTCCTGCGGGCCCGCCGTAGGCTATGGTCGACATCGCTCCCGAGGGAAGAATCTTCTGGAGGCCGCCTCCGCCCACGTAAAGCACGCCGGCGTCATCGACCGCGACGGCGTGGGCGACCAGCATGGTGCTGTTTCCGATCCCACCGCGCACTGTGGTCACGTTCCCGTCGATACCGAGCTTGCGAATCGCGTAGTTGGTGGCGTCGGCGATGTACAGGTTCCCCGCGGTATCGATCGCGAAGCCGGCGATGAGACCGAACCGTGCGCTGGAAGCGGGACCATCGACGTGTCCGGACTCGCTACCGCCCGCGATGGTGGTGACCATGCCCGCGGGGGAGATCTTGCGGATGCGCGGCTTGCCCGCTTCGCCGACATACAGGTTGCCTTGCGCATCAACGGCGATCGCCGCCGGGACGTCGAAGCGCGCCTCGCTTCCTGGGCCGTCCGTGGAACCCGCGGCGGCTCCGCCGGCCAGCGTCGTCACGACGCCCTGCGCCGTGATCTTGCGAATGCGGTTGCTGCCGCCATCGGCCACGTAGATGTTGCCCACGCCGTCCATCGCAAGGCCGCCGATGCCTTGATATATTCCGCTGGGACCACCGAATCGCGCTGCCGCGCCGACCCCGTCCGCGAAACCGGATACCCCCAGCGTTCCCGCGAATGTCGTCACCACGCCCGTAGGGGTGACCTTGCGAATCGCGGATGCCCTCGAATCGGCTACATAGAGCACCCCGGCGGGGTCCGAGACGATGCCGGTCGGCAGGTTGAATCGCGCGTCCGTTCCCGTTCCGTCGACGCTCGTGTAGCCGGTGATCGGTAAACCCACCAGCAATTCAAGCGCGGGGGCCGCCGGGGGTGTGGCGGTAGAGCTTCCCGATCCACCACCGCCGCCACAGCCCGCAACCAGCATGGCCGCGAGAGTCGATACCGCCGCCGCACGAGTAAGATTTCGTAACATCGTTTTTGGAGCGCGTTGGTTGAGCCCAGTTCCCCAACGCACGGTGGCGGCATCGGATGACACCCGTTTCATTATTTGAAGCATCCCTGCGATAGACTATTGCGATGAAAGCACTCGAGGTCGCGCTGGGTGAGCGCGACCGCGCAGCGGCGCTCGCGTACTAGCTAACGATCGGGCCGGGAGGAGCAGGCATGGCACGCATCATCGGCGGCATCGCCGCCTCGCACACCCCCACTATCGGCTTCGCGTACGACCGCGACAAGCGAGACGATCCGGTGTGGGCGCCCATCTTCGAGAATTTCGCGCCCCTTGCCGCGTGGCTCGCCGAGAAGCGCCCGGACGTCCTGGTGATGATCTACAACGATCACGTCAGCTCGTTCTTTTTCGATCACTACTCCGCGTTCACGCTGGGAATCGGGCCCGAGTGGCAGGTCGCCGATGAAGGCGGCGGGCCGCGCGATTTGCCCCCGATCAAGGGGCATCCGCAGCTCGCCTCGCACATCGGGCAGTCGCTGATGGCCGACGAGTTCGACATGTCTTTCTTCCAGCGCCGGGCGCTGGACCATGGCATCTTCTCTCCGCTGTCCGTACTCTGTCCCCACGAGCCGCAATGGCCCGTGAGCCTCGTGCCGCTGCAGATGGGCGTGCTGCAGCTCCCGATCCCGAGTGCGCGCCGTTTCTACAAGCTCGGACAAGCGCTCAGGCGCGCAATCGAAAGCTATCCGGAGGATCTGCGGGTAGTCGTCGTCGCAACCGGCGGGCTGTCCCACCAGGTGCACGGCGAGCGCGCGGGCTTCAACAATCCCGCCTGGGACCAGCGCTTCCTCGACCTGTTCGAGCACGATCCCGAACAGCTGGCCGAAATGACCATTGCGGAATACGCCGAGCTCGGCGGCTTCGAGGGCGCCGAAGTCGTCATGTGGCTCACCATGCGCGGCGCACTGTCCGCGAAGGTCGAATGCAAGTACCGCAGCTACTACCTGCCGTCGATGGCCGGCATCGCGACGGCGATCTACGAAGGCACGGATGCGCCCAACCCCGCCGTCGTCGAGCGCCACCGACACCACGTGGCAAGCGAGCTCGCCGGCGTCGAGCGGCTCGAAGGCACGTATCCGTTCACGCTCGAGCGCAGCGTAGAGAAGTTCCGCATCAACGACTACCTGCACCGGATGGTGGAGCCGAGCCATCGAGAGGCGTTCCTCCGCGATCCCGAGGCGAGTTTCGAGGCCGCCGCGTTGGCCGAAGAAGAGCGAGACCTGATTCGCCGGCGCGATTGGCGCGGCCTCATCCACTACGGCGTCATCTTCTTCATGCTGGAAAAGCTCGGCGCGGTCATCGGTGTGTCGAACCTGCACCTCTATGCCGCGATGCGCGGCGAGACGCTCGAAGCGTTTCAAAAAACCCGCAATGCTCCGGGCGCGCTGTACTCGGTGGCGGGCAGAGGGGCCGGAGATCTCGCCTGGGACCCGCAGAAGGGCGCCGCAAGCCACAGGTGACGATGAGCCTCGAGGCACGCAAGGTTGACGTCATCACGGGCATCTCCTCGATGGCGATGCGCCAGGTGCTGGCTGAGCTGGGCGACGCTTACGAGCGGCAGGCAGGACAACGCGTCGAGATCGTATCGGTGGGCGGTGTCGACGCGGCCCGGCGAGTTGCGGACGGCGAAGCGTTCGATTTCGTCGTGCTGGCAGCCGACGCGATCGAGCGGTTGACGGGCGGCGGCCGCGTCGATCCGCGTAGTCGAACGGATCTCGCCCGTTCCGGCGTCGCCATGGCAGTGGCCGCCGGGGCGCCGCGGCCCCGCGTCGGTAGCGAAGCGGAAGTTCGCGACACGGTCCTGAAGGCCCGTAGCATCGGCTATTCCAGCGGTCCGAGCGGCGCGCACCTGGTGCGCTTGTTCGAGCGCTGGGGCATCGCCGACGCCATCGCGCCGCGCCTCGTGCAAGCTTCGCCCGGCGTTCCCGTGGCCACGCTGGTGGCACGCGGCGATGTCGAGCTCGGCTTCCAGCAGTTGAGCGAATTGATGCACCTGCCGGGCATCGACGTCATCGGCGCGCTTCCAGCGGAGATCCAGGTGGCAACCGTATTCTCGGCGGCGGTGTGCATCGCATCGAACTCCTCCGCAGCCGCCACGGCGTTCGTCTCATTCCTGGCTTCACCAGAAGCCGATACCACGAAGCGCCGCCATGGCATGGAGCCGGCATGAGCCGGGCGCGTGGTTCCCTCGCGGCTTCAGGACTTGGCGGCCCTCTCGGCCTGAGTGCGCGCACCGTCGATCGCATCGGCGAGCTCGCGCCACCCGGCATCGTTCCCGGCCGCGCCGAACACGCCCTGCATTCGGAGCACCGCCATCCACGATTGCACCTCGGCCGTTGCGCCAGCCATATGCGGCGAGCCGCCGGCGTCCGACACGGTGATCGCCGCTTCGCGCATTTCCTCGGCCCTGCGGCGCCCATGCTGGACGACGCGGCGCCAGAAGTAATCGGCCTGCCGCCCCCAGTCGAACCCGGGGAATGTCACCGCGAGCGAGGCGAGCACCTCCTTCTCGACGCCGTAGCGCCGTGCGGCGAGGAGGCTTTCGACGGCCAACGCTTCCATTCCCTTGATGATCACGCTTCGGCACAGCTTGATCGCCGAAACGACGCCGTAGTCCGCCGATCCAACGGTTGCATCGAAACCAAGCCGCGCGAGCGCGGGGTGCAGCGCCTCGGCATGGGGACCCCCGAGGAACATGGGCGCGCGAATGCCATGCGGCGGCACCGAGGTCATGACGGCCGCCTCGACGTAGCGGCCTGCGGCGCCGTTGACGGCATCCGCGCATCCTTTCTTCGTGCGTGGCGACGCCGAATTCACGTCGAGCACGAAGGACCCTTCGCGCAGTACCGCGGCGATCTGGCTCGCGGCCGTGCCGCGGCATTGGCCTGACCCACCGAAATGTTGATGTCCTGCTCGGCATTGGAACGCAGCGCTTGAATGCCCTGCGTCGTGGCGTTGAGCTGTTGCGCCAGCGATTGCGCCGCCGTCACGGCCGAGATCACGAGATCGGCTTGCGCGATCGCTTCCGAACGGTCGCTCGCAAGGTGGACGCCGTCGCGCGCCGCGCGGCTCCGGGCTTCCGCGGCCCATCGGGCATCGCAGATGAGCACGTCGAAGGCGTTCACCGAGCGCACGCCGGATTGAACGAGCGCGGCACTGAAGATGCGGCCCACCTCTCCATATCCAACCACCGCCACGCGCAACGCGGCGACGTCGTTCATCACCCCGGTTCCTTGCCGGCGCAGACATAGCGACGGATCCCCGCCGCGTTCACTTCGCGGCGGACTTTTCCTTGCGCGAGCAGGTAGTGCAGGTGCGCGATCGATTCTCCCATGGCGAACATCATCTGGTGGTCGTCGAGAGTGCGCTTGAAGAGAAGGGGCAGCGCTTCGAAGGCGGTGATCGGCTGCGCGCAGCCTTCGAGGAGCCGCTCGAGGCGCCGCTCGTGATGCTCGTGGAGCTGCGCGATGCGCGCGTGCAGACCGCGGAAGACGCGCTCGTGTGACGGAAGCACCAGCGTGTCGTCCGGCAAATGCCCGAGCCGCGAGAGGGAACCCAGGAATGCCGCGAGCGGATTGGCCTCCGGCTGGTTGCCCCACACGCCCACGTTGCTGGTGATGCGCGGCAGCACCTGGTCGGCGGAAATCAAGGCGTTCAACGCAGCGCAATAGAGCGTCGCCTGCTCCGGCGCATGGCCGAAGAGCGTGATCACTTCCCACTCGCGAGCGCCGATGGTGAGCTTGTCGCCGTGCATCATGCGCCGGTAGCTCTTCGGAACATCGGGCACGCCGCGCCGATAGCCGTTGCCGGTGCGCATCTTCTCGGGGATGCGCGAGAGGTCGAGGCCGTTCTTGCCGAAGAAGTCCATGCCCGTGGCGCGGTCGAAGCCCGCGGTGTCGTCGTGGGCCGCGTGCGCCGAGAGGAACTCGGTGGAGGTCATCCACATCGGGGCACCCGTCTTCGCCACCAGCCACGCGGCGCTGCCGACGTGGTCAGGGTGGTAGTGCGTGACGACGATGTTCTTCACGGGCTTGCCGCCCATCACGCCCGCGAAATGCTTCTCCCACAGCTCCCACGTCGCCTGCACGCCGAAGCCCGTGTCGACGAGCGTCCAGCCGTCGCCGTCCTCGAGGATCCACAGGTTGATGTGGTCGAGGGCGAACGGCAGCGGCATGCGGATCCACCACACGCCGTCGGCGACGTTGATCGCTTCTCCGGGTTGGGGGATGCGCTCGTCGTGCGGATGAACTATTACTTGGTCGTGAAGACCCACAGCCCGTTCCACGCGGCCCCCGGGGGATTGCTGCGAAAGTGCTCGATGCGCTTGAGGTAGAGCTTGTATAGCTTGTTGTCGGGCGCGGCGTACTGGAGGTTCTTCAGCGCGGCCTGTGCGTCGTCCCACTTCTGCTTGCGGTAGAGCTCGAGCGCCTTGTGGAAGCGGTCTATCTCCTGCAGCACCGTGTCGCCGACCTCGCCCACCTTGCCGATGGGCTCGAAGATCGAGATGCCTTCCTGGCGTCCCTTCACCACCACCTTGTCGATCTCGCGGTAGACGAAGCCCTGCGCCGCCTTCACCATGTTCTCGGAGACGAGGATGCCGATGCCGTATTCCTTGGTGAGGCTCTCCAGGCGCGAGGCGATGTTCACCGCGTCGCCCATCACCGTGTAGGCGCGGCGGAACCTCGAGCCCATGTCGCCCACGTTCATCTCGCCGCAGTTCAGGCCCACGCCGATGTTCAGGATCGGCCAGCCGCGCTTCACGAAGTCGGTGTCGATGGCGCGGATGCGCTTCTGCATCGAGAGCGCGGACTCGACGCCGTGGATCGCGTGCTCGGCGTCGTGCAGCGGCGCCCCCCAGAACGCCATGATCGCGTCGCCGATGTACTTGTCGATCGTGCCGCGTTGCTGCTGCACGACCTCCGTCATCTCGGTGAGGTAGGCGTTCATCATGTCCTTCAACCCTTCGGGCGAGAGCCCCTCGGAGATCGAGGTGAAGTCGCGCACGTCGGAGAAGAGCACCGTCATGTCGCGGCTCTCGCCGCGCATCGAGTACTCCTCCGGGTTCTTGGACATCTCGGCGACGAGCTCCTTGGGCACGTAGGTGCCGAAGAGCCCGGTGATGAGCCTCCTCGAGCGCGTCTCCATGAAGAAGCCCCACGCCATGTTGAGGAGGTAGAGCAGTGCCAGCATCATGAGGGGCGCGGCGATGTTCAGCACGAAGTGGTGCGAGCTCCACGCGTACAGGTTGATTGCGACCAGGAGCACCGCCACCGTCGCCATCGCCACGGTCGAAGTGAGCGCCGAGAGGCGCGGCAGCACGATCGCGAAGGGAATCCCGATGAAGAGCACGGTGAGCACCGAGATCGCGAGCACCTCGGCCGGCTTGTGCATGATGGTCTGGTCGAGGAAGCCGCTGATCAGGTTGGCGTGCACCTCGACGCCCGGGTAGGCCTCGTTCACGGGAGTGGAGCGCAGGTCGAGCAGGCCCTGGGCGGAGGTGCCGACGATGACGATCTTGTCCTTCAGCTCGTCGGCGGGCAGCGCGCCGCGCAGCACGTCGGTGGCCGAGACGTAGCGGTACACGCCGGTGCCGCCGCGGTAGGGCACGAGGGCGCTCATGCGCTCGTCGAGCGGCACGCGGACTTCCCCGACCTCCACCCAAGGCACCAGCGCCACCGAGCTGCCCACGGTGGGCGGCAGCACCTTGATCTTGGCGGGCAGGTTGCCGAGGTAGGTGCGTACGACGGCGAACGAAAGGGCCTCGTAGAAGCCGTCGCCGTAGGCCATGAAGATCGGCACGCGCCGCGTCACGCCGTCGAAGTCGAGCTGCGGATACAGGTGACCCGCCGCGGAAGCGGATTTCTGCAGGATCTCGAGGTTGCCGCTATAGCCGGTGGCGAGATTGTGGAGCACTTCCCATTGGCCGAACGCCGCCTGCTTGTGGAACACGGGAGGGGGCAGCACGCCCGCCTTGTCGGTCTTTCCGCCGAGGAAGAAGCCGAGCACCACGGGCCACTTGGCGACCTCGTCGGCGAAGATGCGGTCGTAGTCGAGGGAGGCGCGCCGGCCCTGCAGGGTCGCGAGGAACTCGCGGTCGTCCTTGAGGTCGGTCTTCGCCATGTCCTCGAGGTTGGCGAGGCCGGAGCTCGTGTCGGGCTCGGGAAACGCCACGTCGAAGCCCACCACGCGCACCTTGTAGCGCTCGAAGAGCTGGTGGACCATCGAGGCGAGCTTGTTTCGGCTCCACGGCCAGCGGCCCTCGGCATTGAGGCTCTTCTCGTCGATGTCGAGGATCACCACGCGTGAATCGAGCGTCTTCGGCATGAACAGGCGCAGTCGCTGGTCGTAGGCCCACAGCTCCATCTGCTGGATGAAGCGGTATTGCACCCATTCGACCTCGTTCAGGATGAAGGCGAGCACCACCGTGAGGCCCGCGGCGATGCGGATCCAGGTGTTGACGCTCAACTGCGGAATCCAGCGGGCTGGAAGCTTTTTCACGGCCTTGTTCTGTCGGGAAGGGGGCAGCCGGTTCCCCGGAATGATACCGCAGGCCTACCTTTCATCGCTTCAGGCGCTCGAAGGCTTCGCTCACGACGCCTCGCGCCGCAGGCGGCGCGCGAGGAAATTGTAGCAGCGCCACAGCCAATGGGAGTGGATCGCATCGAGCTCCTTCTGGCGCCCGAAGGCGAGGGTCTCGGCGTGGCTTAACCCGGCGCGCACCCGTGCGAGCTCTGCTTCGCGCTCGGCGAGGAGCGCCTTCACGTTCTCGATGACCCGGTCGCGCTCCTCGATGGTGGCCGCCGCCTGGGCGAACTCGTTGCGCAGCGTCGCGACGCGGTCCTCGTAGTTCCACGAGAGCCTCAAGAGCTTCACCAGCTCGTGCACGATGTCGGCGCGCTCCTGGATGCGCTCCTCGAGGACCGAGCGCGATTCCTCGGCTCCGCAGGCGCTGCGCGCGCGGTCCACCGCCGCGCGCAGGGCGCTCGCCTCGTCCCTCTCCACGAACTCGTGGACCCGCAGCGGATACTCGGGATGTAGCGAGATGAGGGTCGGCGCCGCCGCCTTGACGAGGTCGAGGCGCTCGTCGGAGAAGCTCACCGCGCCCTCGTGATAGACGAACACGTCGGCGGCGAAGACGTTGCGCCAGCCCGCCTTGCCGGCGCGCATGCAGAAGTCGTTCTCCTCGCCGTAGCCGCGTCCGAAGCGCTCGGCGTCGAAGGCTCCGATCGCGTTCAGGCAATCGCGGCGGATGTACATGCAGAACCCCACCGCGGTCGGCAGGTCGATCGTGCGGCGCGCGTTGGCGCTCGCGAAGAGCGCGTCCAGGGCCGCGAGCCCGAGCGTGCCTGGCACGCCGCCGCGCCAGCCCTCGTAGGGATACGAGCAGATGGTCGCGTTGTTCGAGAAGGGCGTCACGGTGGCGACATCGGGCGCGGAATTCGCGGCGGCGTGCAGGCGCCCCAGCCAGTCGTTCGCCACCTCGGTGTCGCTGTTGAGGAGGACCACGTCGCGATCGCAATGCAGCGCCATGCCGCGGTTCACCGACTGCACGAAGCCCAGGTTCGTCTCGTTGACGAGGAGCGTGATGCGTCGCTGCGCGGCCAGCCCTGCCAGGTATTCGGCGATGGCGGCGTCCGGCGTCGCGTCGTCGATCACCACTACCTCGGACGCCGTGCCCTGCGGCGCGGCGAGGACGCTCTCGATGCAGGCGCGCGTCTGCTCCAGGCCCTTGTAGACCGGGATGACGACGTCGATCACCTGAGCTCCACCGGCGGCGGTTGGCGCAGGCGCCGCGTGATTCCGGAGAGCCCTTCGCGGCGCAGCAGCCGCGCGAGCCTTGCGCGCAGGAGCTTGCCGCCGCGCGGCGCGAAGAGCAGGAAGAAGAGCCGCCAGGCGACGCCGGGCGCGACCGTGGATCCCGCCGACAGGGGCTCGGTCACCTGGTCCTCGCCGATCTTCGCGAAGAACTCCGGATAACGCACGCGCCCCTCGGTGTTGCACCACTCGACGAAGGTGAGCGTTTCGTCATCGGCGAGGAAGGGATCGGGGAATGCCGCCTGCAAGTCGAGGCGATTGCGGTAGAGCCAGCGGTGGCGCGGCAGCACCGGCGAGCCGTCGGTGAAATTCGCGAACGCCCACGGCTGCCGGCTCACCGGGTCCCCGGGTCTGGACGCGGTCTCCTTCTCGTACCAGCCGATGAGATCCTGCAGCGCGGCATTGCCCGACGCGTTCTTCACCGCCATCAGCCGATGCGCGCCGCTGTCGAACCCGGTGAAATGGTAGAAGCCCAGCGGCTCGCCGTCCACCTGGAAGCCGTCGCGCACGTTTCCGGTGAGCGCGCGCGTGGTGATGTTCCAGGTGGCGACGTTGTGGCGCGAGGACTTGAGGATCGCCACGCCGTCGAAGAAGATCGGCGCGAAGTTGATCCACTTCTGATCGGTGAACAGGCCATTGGCCACCTCGGCGCGGCAGAAATGATAGGTGCGCTCGGACCACCATTCGGCGAAGCGGCGCCCCTCGGCGGTGTTGGCGACGCCGATGAAGCCGAGATTGAAGACACCCATCTTGAGGCTCGTGATCTCGTTGTCGATCACGTTCTCGAGCGTCTTTTCGGGCTTGGTCTGGTGCGGTGTGAGCGCGACGTTGGACGTCGCGAGCGTGGCGAGGATGTCGTCCACGCGGGAGAACAGCACCATGTCGGGGTCGAAATAGACGACCGCCTCGCAGCCGGGCCGTTCCAGCAGCCGCAGCAGCGCGAAGGGCTTGATCGCCGTGGACAGCTCGACGATGCTGTGCATGAAGCTCCAGCCGCGCAGCTTCGGAATGCCGAGCTCGCCCACCTCGAGGATGGAGTCGAACGGCTCGCCCTCGGTCGTGAGCCACTGCGGGCGCTCATCGGCGAGGGCGAGGTGGATGACGGCTTCGGGATGGAAGCGGCGGATGGAGCGGCACAGCGCGCGCACCTTGGGCAGGTAGTTGACCGCCGCGCTGGTGAAGAAATGCAGCTGCTGGGACAAGGTGCGGATCCTAGTTCGAGCCTGCGAAAGTGGGGCTCGTCGCGAGCTCGCGATGGAAGGCGACGAGGGCGGCGAGGGCGGCCGGTGCGCTCGCCTCGGCACACATTCTAGCCTTGGGGTAGTCGCGCAGCCTCTCGCCCGGCGCTCCGAGGTCGAAGGCGACCACCGGCACCTCGAGCGCGATCAGCTCCGCGACGACGTACGAGAAGGTCTCCGGCCAGATCGACGGGAACAGGAACATGTTGATGCGGTGCTCCTCGATCAGCTCCACGAGGTGCGCGCGGTCGTAGGCGCCGGTGACGGTGAGCCTGTCGCTCTTGAGCGCGGCGTGCAGCGTTCCCAGCACCACGATTCGCACGTCGGCGCCGCTCGCCTCGATCATGCGCACCATCTCCTTCAGGATCGACGCTCCCTTGTGCATGCTGATCTCGCCGAGGACGCCGATCACCAGCGGCGCGGCGGGGTTGGCGCGCGGAAGGCGCTGCGGCGCATAGTTCGAGCGATGCGGGACCACCGTGAGGCGCTCGCGCGGCAGCGTCGGATAGGCGCGCAGGAAGAGCTCGCGCGTGGATTCGGAGAAGAAGCGAACCTCGTCGGCCGTGTGCAGGCAGCGGCCCCACAACGCGCGCCACGGGCCGATTTCGGTGGGCGGGGTCAGCGCCACGTTGCTCGCCGGATGGCGCTTGAGGCATGCCGCGCATTCGGAGATGTCGGGAATCCCGCAGTAGCGGCCATCCGCATTGAGCAGCACGAACGAGGGGCATACGGCGAAATAGTCGTGCGCCGTGACCGTGAGGCGCACCTCGGGGTGCTCGGAGCGCATGCGCGCGAGCCACTCGGCGAGAAGGAGCGGCTCGTCGAACGACACGGGGCTGTTCACGAAAATCTCGGTGACCGCGAGCTCCTCCAGGATGCGCTCGAGGAGGGTGAAGCTGGACAAACGGAACACGCGATCCTCGCCACCCGGACGCATGAGGTGCAGGCGATATTCGAGAACGGGGAGGTTGTACGTGCACAGCAGAACATCCTCGCCCGCGGCGACCCGCTCGGCGATCACCGCGCGCCGGTACTGGTTCGCGCCGCCGCCCATGTTGTGGTCGAACATGACGAAGATGCGCCGGGAATGCGCGAGGATCTGCATGATCTCGTCGATCACGCTCACGTCGCCCATGGAGGCCACGGCGTAGGCTTGCGCGGAGGCCCGCCGCACGATGCCGAGGAGATCGCCGCGCTTGAGGCGCCGCCACACCGATTGCGCGATCCAGCCGATCTGGCGGTAGCGGGTACGCCGCGAGTAGCGGTTGTCGATGAGGTTGGTGACCTCGATGCGCGCATGGGGCCCCTGCTCGAACTCGACCTCGAGCCAGGAGCGGCGCGCCGGCGCGTCGGGAATGTGGCCCGCGACGACGAATCCCGAAACGGCGCAATTCACCAGCTCGGGGAAGGCCCTTTCGACGTCTTCGCGCGCCAGGCCGAAGCCGGTGGGGATGCTTCGCTCCCAGCCTTCGCCCTCGAGGTGCAGGTGGATCGCCTTCACCGCGCGCGAGGGGTGCGCGGCCCAGCCCCAGCCGAAGACGCGCTTGCCGCTCACCACGATGCGGTCGACGCCGTGCTGCAATCCCCTCTCCGTGCTCTGGTTCACGCGCTGATTTTACGGGCATTCATGAAGTTGAAAGGCCCACCGCGAGGGTGGGCCTTCCGTTTTGGTGGAGGCGGGGGGAATCGAACCCCCGTCCGCGAGTCTTCTACATGCAGTTCTACATGCGTAGCCAGGCCGTTTGGTTTAACCGCTGCCCCGTAGACCGGCGAACTGGGCAACGCTGAGCCACCTTGGTTTTAGCGATCGGTGAAGTGGCCCCACCGACCGCGATCTCATGAATATGACTCTGCTGTGGCGTACCGCTTACTGCACCACCCGGGCCCATGAGCAGGCCCGGAGCAGAGTCCGGCCGGTATTAGGCGGCCAGAGCGTAGTTGTCGTCGTTCGCAACTAGATTGTTTGCGGTTGGATTTACGAGGTGCTCCACCCCTCGGCATGCCCTGCGCTGTTTCCGAGCCCGCGTCGAAACCGGGTCGCCCCCTTGATCGAGACCAGCTACAGTATACGGCAGCGTATACATGGGGATCGTTCCCCCGCCTTCAAGGAATCCGCATGAATCCCCTCAAAGTCGTCGCCATCGTCCTGATCCTCGCGGGGGCCGCGGCGCTCGCCTTCGGCGGGTTTTCCTACACGAAGGAGACGCACAAGGCCGACATCGGGCCCATCCATCTCTCGGTGCAGGAGAAGGAGAACGTGAACATCCCGCTCTGGGCGGGGCTGGGGGCGATCGTCGCCGGCGTGGTGCTGCTGGTGATCAGGAAGTAATCAGGCGCGCAGCAGGTCGAGCGGCGCGTGGCGCCGCGTGAAGAGGCCCGACGGGTCGGCCTGCCACCAGTTTTTCGCGACCATGGTCCAGAGGCGGCGCGTGTCGATCACCGGCGCGGGCCCGCCGATCGCCGGGAACATGCGCGCCACGGCGGGCGCCTCGCCGTAGAGGCCGCCCTTCACGCGCCCGCCCATCACGAAGTGCGTCGTCGCGAGGCCGTGGTGCGTGCCGCGATCCTCGTTTTCCATGGGCGAGCGGCCGAATTCATCGTAGGTCGCGACGAGCGTCTCGTCCCAGCGGCCAATCTCGACCATGCCGGCGCGCAGCGCCGCGAGGCCTTCGGCCAGGCGGCGGAGCGCTTCGCCATGGTGCTCGAGCTGCCGCACGTGGCAGTCGACGGAATTGTGCTTGTCGCCGTCCAGGCCGTTCAGCGCGACGTGGATCACGGGAAGCGCGCGATCGAGCGCGGCGAGCTCCACCGCCGCGCGCATGGCGTTGCCGAAGGGATCCTCGGGAAAGCGCGTCTTGAGCGCGACCGGGTCGAGGGCATGCGACGCCTTCGCGAGCTTCTCGCGCCCGCGCGTGTTGGCTTCGTGTACGTGCGCGCCGAGGCTACGCGAATTGAGGAGGTCCGATGCGTGATAGATCTGCACGGCGGCGAGCTTGTCGCCCCGGAAAGGCCCCATGGGATCGGCCTGTCGGATGTCGAGGACGTCGAAGGCCACCGCGTCTTGCATCCCGCCATCGCGCGTGCGGCCGGCAAGCGCGCGCGTGACCCAGCCCTCGCGCGAGTAGTCCTGCCCGTCGCAACCGGTGAACGCCGTGTCCTCGTCGCGGAAGTGCTGTTGCGTGCCCTGCGCGTAGCCCACGCCCTGGACGATCGCGAGCTCCCGGGTTTCCCAAATGGGCATGAGCGCGGCGAAGGACGGATGGAAGCCGTGGCGCTCGGTCACCTTCAGCACGGCGTCACGCGCGACGGCGATGCTCGGCCGCACCCGGTAATAGAGATCGTCGGTGTACGGCACCCAGGTGTTGTAGGCGTCGTTGCCGCCGTAGAGGAACACCATCACCAGGAGGCGATTGGGGGAGGGCGAGGCGGCGCGTGACGGCCACGCGGCGGCCAGCGGTGCTGCCGCGAGCGCTTGCAGCACTCGCCGCCTGGGAATCGAAGCGGGCTTCATCGCGCGGCCTGCGCCCGGCGATTCCCGCCGGCGTCGCGGATCCACGCGTCGAGGTGCGCGGGCGAGTCGAGAACCGCGTCGGCGTTCCACAGGGCGGGCAGCGAGCCGCCGAGGTAACCGTAGCCCGCGACGACCACCGGCATGCCCGCCGCGCGCGCCGCCTGCACGTCGCGCTCGTCGTCGCCGACGTAGAGGGTGAGGGACGGCGCCACGCCCATCGACGAGGCGGCATGCAGGAGCGGATCGGGGAAGGGCTTGGCGCGCGCGCAGGTGTCGCCGCCGACGATGACCGCGGCGCGTGTGGCGAGGCCTAGGGCTTCCATGAGCGGCCGCGCGAAGCGCTCGAACTTGTTGGTGACCACGCCCCAGGCGATCTCCTCCCTTTCCAGGCGCGCGAGGAGCTCGTCCATGCCGGGGAACAGTTGCGTGTCGATGCAGAGGTTGCCGGAGTAGAGATCGAGGAACTCGGCGCGCATCGCGGCGAAATCGCCGTGCTCGGTGCCGATGCCGAACGCCGACATGATCATGCCGCGCGCGCCCTGCGAGACGTGGGGGCGCACCGTCTCGGGCGCGACGGGGGCGAGGCCGCGCCGGATCCTCATGAGGTTCACCGTGCGCGCCATGTCCGGCGCCGTGTCGGCGAGCGTGCCGTCGAGGTCGAAGAGCACGGCGTCAATCACGCACGGTTCCCATCATGTAGTTGACGTCCACGTCGCGGCCCAGCGCATAGGTCTTCGTGAAGGGATTGTAAGTCATGCCGGTGAGGTCGCAGACCGCGAGCCCCGCTTCGCGGCACGCGCGCGAAAGCTCCGAAGGCCGGATGAAGCGCGCGTACTCGTGGGTGCCGCGCGGCAGCAGGTTGAGGACGTATTCGGCGCCCACGATGGCGAGGAGGAACGACTTCGCGTTGCGGTTGAGGGTGGAGAAGAAGACCATCCCGCCGCGGCGTGCGAGGCGCGCGCACGCCTCGACCGTGCTCGGCGGATCGGGCACGTGCTCGAGCATCTCCATGCAGGTCACGATGTCGTAGGCGCCGGGCTCGACCGCGGCGAGCGCCTCCGCCGAGATGAGCCGATAGTCGACGCTGCTGCCGGTCTCCATGCGATGCAGCATGGCGACCTTGAGCGGCTTGTCCGCGAGGTCGATGCCGGTGACCGCGGCGCCCTTCGCCGCCATGGCTTCGGCGAGAATGCCGCCGCCGCAGCCCACGTCGAGAATGCGCTTTCCCGCGAGCGCTCCGGCGAGGCGCTCGATGTGCGCGAGCCGTAACGGGTTGATCTCGTGCAGCGGGCGGAATTCGCTGGTCGGATCCCACCAGCGATGCGCGAGCGCGCTGAATTTCGCGAGCTCGCCGGGATCGACGTTCGATGTCATGAGAGGCGTTTCGCCCACCAGCGCGCCTTGTCGTGGAGATCCTGCGGGTCGAGGCCGGCCAGGCGGCGCTCGACGAGACGCGCCTCGCCGCCGACCCAGACGTGGGTCACGTGCTCGCGCCCCGCGGCGTAGACGAGGTGCGAGACGGGATCGAAACAAGGGAGGGTTTCCACCGACGAAAGTTCCACCGCGGCGAGGTCCGCGGCCTTGCCGGCGGCGATGGAGCCGATGTCCGCGTCGAGCCCGAGGGCGCGCGCGCCCTGCAGCGTCGCCATCTCGAGCGCCTCGGCGGCGCTCACCACGGCGGCGTCGCCGCTCGCCGCCTTGGCGAGGAGCGCCGCGGTGCGCATTTCCGTCATGACGTCGAGGCGGTTGTTGCTCGCGGCGCCGTCGGTGCCCACGCCCACGCGAATGCCGCGCGCGCGCATCTCGGCCACAGGCGCGATGCCGCTCGCGAGCTTCAGGTTGGAAGACGGGCAGTGCGCGACGCTCACCCCTTCGCGTGCCATGACGTCGAGCTCCGTGGCCTCGAGGTGCACCGAGTGCACCGCGATCAGCCTCGGGCCGACCACGCCCAGGCGCCGCAGGCGCTCGAAGGGACGCATGCCGTGCTGTCCGACGCCCTGCCGGATCTCGTCGCGCGTCTCGTGGACGTGGCAATGGATCGGCAGGTCGAGCACCTCGGCGAGCACCGCGATCTTCTTCAGCATCTCGTCGCCCACGGTATAGGGCGAGTGCGGCGCGAGGCAGAAGGTGAGGAGCGGCTCGCCCTGGTACGCGTCGCGCGTGGCGAGGCCCTTCTGCAGGTAGCTCGCCGCGCCGGAAGCGTAGGCGCTGGGAAACTCGATGGCGATCACGCCGAGCGCGGCGCGCATCCCGGCGCGCAACGCCGCGCGCGCGGTGGCCTCGGGAAAGAAGTACATGTCGTTCACGCACGTGACGCCGCCGCGCAGCATCTCGGCCATGGCGAGGAGGCTGCCGTCGTGCACGAACTCGTCGCTTACGTGTTTCGCCTCGGCGGGCCAGACGCGCTCCTGCAGCCAGGTCATGAGCGGCACGTCGTCGGCGATACCGCGCATGAGCGTCATCGCCGCGTGGCAGTGGAGGTTCACGAGCCCCGGGATCAACGCGTGCCGATCCAGGCGCACGACGGCACGCGCGTCGTAGCGCTCGAGGGCTTGCGCGGTCGGAAGAACTTCCACGATGCGCCCCGCGTCCACCGCCACCGCGTGATCAGCCATCACGCCGCGCGGTTCCACCGGAACCACATGCGCCGCGCAGATCAGGGTGTCTATCTCTTGCATGGGTCAGGACGCGTCACGAGTGCCGACAAGTCGAGCAAGCCCCACGAACAAAAAACCCCGCCGGAGCGGGGTTTTCTGCCGGGTCTGTGGAACGCTACTTGCGAACGCCCTTGAACTCGATGTCCACACGGCGGTTCTTCTGGCGGCCTTCCGCGGTCTTGTTGGTCGCGACCGGTTGCGACTCGCCCTTGCCGATGGTAGTGATCTTCGAGGCCGGGATGCCCTTGCTCACCAGGTAGTCCTTCACGGCCGCGGCGCGGCGCTCGGACAGTTTCTGGTTGTACGCATCCGTGCCGATGGAATCGGTATGGCCGGTGGCGATCACCATCTCGAGGTCCACGCCGCCCATCTTGGCGAGCGCGTCGTCGATGCTCTTGCGGCCATCCGGACGCAGCACCGACTTGTCGAAGTCGAAGAGCGCGTCCGCCTGGATGACGACGGCGGCGCGCACCGAAGCGGGCGCCGGACGAGCCGGAGCAGCCGGTGCGGCGGGTGCAGCCGGTGCGGCGGGCGCGGCGGGTTTCGCCGGCGCGGCGGGAGCCGGAGCCACGGGCGCCTTCACACCCGCGCACTCGGGCAGCACCTGGCCGGACGTCACGACGCAAGCACCGGAACCGTCTTTGACTGCATTGCCCGACGAATCCTGCAGATTCGGGGTGACGTTGGCAAAAACGGAGCCGGCGGCCAGCGCCAGTGCGCAACCGAGCGTAGCCGTGCCAAGCGAGGAAATCTTCATGTTCGGAACTCCCAAGAGGTCGTTAGGTGATTGTTTGGAGCTTTACTTGTTTTCTCTGAATGCAAGCCCGAAAACTGCTCGCAACATCATACACAAACGCGCTTCGGTCCCACAAGCAAAAGTGGGGCTTTGCGCAACAGAAGACGGCCCCCTGGTTGTATTTTCGCCACAGGCCTATGACTCGCCGAAGCGTTGGAAAGTGCCGCCGGACTGTGCTAGAATTTGGGTTTGGCAACCCGCCGAAATAATAGATAAAACAAGCACTTACGTAGCCGCCGTCACGGGGCGCGTCCCTGGAAGCCATGGAACAGTTCGCCAAAGAAACCATCCCCATCAGCCTCGAGCGGGAAATGCGCCGCTCCTACCTCGATTACGCCATGAGCGTGATCGTCGGCCGGGCGCTGCCCGATGTGCGCGACGGTTTGAAGCCCGTGCATCGGCGCGCGCTGTTCGCGATGCACGAGGTCTCCAACGACTGGAACAAGGCCTATAAAAAGTCGGCGCGCATCGTCGGCGACGTGATGGGTAAGTACCATCCGCACGGCGACACCGCGATCTACGACACGATCGTGCGCATGGCGCAGGACTTCAGCCTGCGCTACCCGCTGGTCGACGGCCAGGGCAACTTCGGCTCCGTCGACGGCGACAACGCCGCCGCCATGCGCTACACCGAGATCCGCATGGCGAAGATCGCGCACGAGCTGCTCGCCGATCTGGACAAGGAGACGGTCGACTTCGGGCCCAACTACGACGGCAGCGAGCGCGAGCCGCTGGTGCTTCCTTCCAAGTTCCCCAACCTGCTGGTGAACGGCTCCTCGGGCATCGCGGTCGGCATGGCGACCAACATTCCGCCGCACAACCTGACCGAGGTGATCGACGCCTGCCTCGCGCTGCTGGCGAATCCTGAGACGACGATCGACGAGCTGATCAAGATCATCCCCGCGCCGGATTTCCCCACGGCGGGAATCATCTATGGCCTGGCCGATCTGCAGGAGGGCTATCGCACCGGCCGCGGGCGCGTGATCATGCGCGCGCGCACCCACGTCGAGGACATCGGCAAGGGCGAGCGCCAGGCAATCATCATCGACGAGCTCCCCTACCAGGTGAACAAGGCGCAGCTCCTCATCAAGATCGGCGAGATGGTGCGCGAGAAGAGGATCGAGGGCATCTCGGACCTGCGCGACGAAAGCGACAAGTCCGGCATGCGCGCGGTGATCGAGCTGAAGCGCGGCGAAGTGGCCGAGATCGTGCTGAACAACCTCTACAAGTTGACGCCGATGCAGGAGAGCTTCGGCATGAACATGGTCGCGCTCCTCGACGGCCAGCCGAAGCTGCTGAACCTCAAGCAGTTCCTCGACGCGTTCCTGCGCCACCGCCGCGAGGTGGTCACGCGCCGCACGGTGTTCGACCTGCGCAAGGCGCGTGACCGCGGCCACATCCTGGAAGGCCTCGCCGTCGCGCTCTCCAACGTGGACGAGGTGATCGCCATCATCAAGGCGGCGGCCACGCCGGCGGTCGCGAAGGCCGGCCTCATGGGCCGGGCGTGGCGCTCGCCGCTGGTGGAGGAGATGCTCGCGCGCGCCAGCGCCGAGCAGTTCCGCCCGGAATCGCTGCCGAAGGAATTCGGGCTTTCCGCGGAGGGCTATCGACTTTCGGACGCCCAGGCGCAGCGCATCCTCGAGATGCAACTGCAGCGCCTGACCGGCCTCGAGCAGGACAAGATCCTCTCCGAGTATCGCGAGGTCATCGCCGCGGTCGAGGACCTCCTCGACATCCTCGCCAAGCCCGAGCGCGTGACGAAGATCATCGGCGACGAGCTGGCCGAGGTGAAGCGCGAGTTCGGCGACAAGAGGAGGAGCGAGATCGTGGTGAACGGCGAGGAGCTCTCGCTCGAAGACCTCATCACGCCCGAGGACGTCGTCGTAACCCTTTCCCACGCGGGCTACGTGAAGAGCCAGCCGTTGGACGAGTACCGATCGCAGAAGCGCGGCGGGCGCGGCAAGCAGGCGACCACCACCAAGGAAGACGACTTCGTCGAGAAGCTCTTCATCGCCAACACCCACGACCACGTGTTGTGCTTCTCCAACAAGGGCAAGGCCTACTGGCTCAAGGTCTACGAGGTGCCGCAGGGCAGCCGCACCAGCCGCGGCAAGCCCATCGTGAACCTCCTCAAGATGGACGAGGACGAGCGCATCAACGCGATCCTGCCGGTGAAGGAGTTCCGCGAGGATTGCTACGTGTTCTTCGCCACCGAGGAAGGCGTGGTGAAGAAGACCTCGCTTTCGGATTACTCGCGCCCGCGTCCCTCCGGCATCATCGCCGTGGACCTGGACGAGGGCGATCGGCTGATCGGCGTGGCGCTCACCGACGGCAAGCACGACGTGATGCTCTTCTCCGACGAGGGCAAGGCGGTGCGCTTCGACGAGAACGACGTGCGCCCCATGGGTCGCGGCGCGCGCGGCGTGCGCGGCATGAACATCGCCAAGGGCGGCAAGGTGATCGCGCTCCTGGTGGCGGAGAACGAGACCCAGAGCGTGCTCACCGCCACCGAGAACGGCTACGGCAAGCGCACCTCGATCACCGAGTACACGCGCCACGGCCGCGGCACGCAGGGCATGATCGCGATCCAGACCAGCGAGAGGAACGGCAAGGTGGTCGCCGCCACGCTCGTCTCCCCGGAAGACGAGATCATGCTGATCACCTCCGGCGGCGTGCTCATCCGCACGCGTGTGAACGAGATCCGCGAGATGAGCCGCTCCACGCAGGGTGTCACGCTCATCAACCTGGACGAGGGCGAGAAGCTCTCGGGGTTGCAAACCATCATGGATCGCGACGACGAAAATGGCGAAAACGGGAACGGCGGCGGGAATGGCAGCGGCAACGGTGGCAACGGGGCCGGCGCACCGCATTAAGCCGGCGGCGCGCATCTTCAACTTCGGCGCGGGCCCCGCGACCATGCCGGTCGAGGTGCTCGAGAAGGCGAAGTGGGAGCTCGTCAACTGGCACGAAGCCGGCATGTCGGTGATGGAGATGAGCCATCGCGGCGAGGAATTCATGCGCATCGCCGCCGAGGCCGAGGCCGACCTGCGCGCGCTGCTGGCGATCCCGAAGAACTACAAGGTGCTCTTCCTGCAGGGCGGGGCGACCATGCATTTCTCCGCGGTGCCGATGAACCTCCTGCGCGGAAAGAAGAAGGCCGACTACCTCAACACCGGCGAGTGGGCCAAGAAGGCCATGGCCGAGGCGAAGAAGTTCTGCGAGGTGAACGTGATCGCCTCCGCCGAGGACAAGAACTTCACCTACGTGCCGAAGCAAGCGGCCTGGAAGCGCTCCGCGGACGCGGCCTACGTGCACGTCTGCACCAACGAGACCATCGGCGGCGTGGAGTTCCACTGGACGCCGGACGTGGGCGACACGCCGTTGGTCGCGGACATGTCGTCGCACATCCTCTCGAAGCCCTTCGACGTGGCCCGCTACGGGCTCATCTACGCCGGCGCGCAAAAGAACATCGGGCCCGCGGGGCTCGTGGTGGTGATCGCGCGCGAGGATCTCCTCGGCGGGGCGCTCGCCGATACGCCCAACGTCCTCAACTACAAGCTCATGGCCGAAGCGGACTCGATGATCAACACGCCGCCCACGTTCTCGGTCTACCTCGCGGGCCTCACCTTCAAATGGCTCCTCGACAGGGGCGGGCTCGCCGGCATCGAGAAGATGAACGTCGCCAAGGCGAAGCGCCTCTACGGCTACCTCGACGCGCAGGATTTCTACGCGAACCCGGTGGCCAAGGAGGACCGCTCGCGCATGAACGTGCCGTTTCGCCTGAAGAGCGACGCGCTCGACGCGCGGTTCCTGCGGGAGGCCGAGGCGCGCGGGCTGTCGCAGCTGAAGGGCCACCGCTCGGTGGGCGGAATGCGCGCGTCGATCTACAACGCGATGCCGGCCGAGGGCGTCGAGGCGCTCATCGAGTTCCTGGAAGAATTCCGCGCGAAGAACTCCTGAGGTGGGGGCCCTGAAGTACCGCGTCGCGGTCTACAACTCCATCTCCGCGAAAGGCCTCGAGCGCTTTCCGGCGGCGAGCTATATCGTCGGCAAGGCGCTCTCGTCGCCGGACGCGATCCTGCTGCGCTCCCATGCCCTGCAGGTCGCGGAGATCGCGGCGGGCGTGAAAGCGGTGGGTCGCGCGGGCACCGGCGTGAACAACATCCCGGTCGCGGCGATGACGCAGCGCGGCGTGCCGGTGTTCAATGCCCCGGGCGCCAACGCCAACGCGGTGAACGAGCTCGTGTTCGCGGCGATGCTCGCGGCGGCGAGGAACGTCGTTCCCGCCGTGGCGTACGTGAACGCATTGGAGCCCGGCGAGGATTTCGAAGCGCGTGTGGAGGACGGCAAGAAACAGTTCGCCGGCTTCGAGCTCCCGGGGCGCACGCTCGGCGTGATCGGATTGGGCGCGGTGGGCGGCCTGGTCGCCGACACCGCGATCAAGCTCGGCATGAAGGTGGTGGGCTTCGATCCCGAGATTACCGTGGACAACGCCTGGCGCCTGCCCTCCGCGGTGAAGCGCGCCGCCTCCATCGACGAGGTCATCAAGGGCGCCGACTTCGTGACGCTGCACCTGCCGCTGGTCGACAAGACGCGCGGGCTGATCGACGCCAAGCGCCTGGCGCTGGCGCGACCGCGCCTGGTGCTTCTCAATTTCGCGCGCGACGCCATCGTCGACGAGGATGCCGTGATCGAGGCGCTCGCGCACAGGCACCTGAAGAAATACGTGACCGACTTCCCGAGCGCGCGGCTGGCCGGCCACCCGGGAGTGATCGCGCTGCCGCACCTGGGAGCCTCCACCGAGGAGGCCGAGGAGAACTGCGCGTTCATGGTGGTGGACCAGCTGCGCGCCTTCCTCGAGGAGGGCACCATCGCCAACGCGGTGAATTTCCCGAGCGTGGGGATGGCGCGCGAATCGCCGCACCGCATCGCGATCGCGAACTCCAACGTGCCCAACATGCTCGGACAGATTTCGACTACGATGGCGCAAGCCGGCCTCAACATCCACAACATGGTCAACAAGTCGAAGGGGGAGATGGCCTACACGCTCGTCGACCTCGACAGCGCGGCCGCCCCCGAGGTGATCCGGCGCATCGCGCAGATTCCCGGCGTGCTCTCCATCCGAGGCGTTCCGCCGGTGGGCGCGGATTCGTGAGCGATCCGGCGAGCGAGCTCGAGCGGCTGCGCGCGTCGATCGACCGCGTCGACGACCGCATCCTCGAAAGTCTCAACGAGCGCGCCAGGCTCGCGCGCGCCATCGGCACGCTCAAGGCGGGCCAGGCCTACCGGCCGGAGCGCGAGGCCCAGGTCCTCGCGCGCATCAAGCAGGCCAATCCCGGCCCGCTCGCCGACGAGACCGTGGCGCTCCTCTTCCGCGAGATCATGTCGGCGTGCCTCGCGCTGGAGCGCCCGATCACGGTCGCCTATCTCGGGCCAAAGGGCACGTTCAGCGAGCGCGCGGCGTTGAAGCACTTCGGCCTCGCCGCCGAAGCGATGCCGACCGCTTCCATCGACGAGGTGTTCCGCGCGGTGGAGTCTGGCGCCGCCGACTTCGGCGTGATCCCCGTGGAGAACTCCACCGAGGGCGCCGTCGGCCGCTCGCTCGACCTCATGCCGCAGTCCGCGCTCAAGGTGTGCGGGGAGGTGGTGGTGCGCATCCACCACCATTTGATGGCGAACGCGGCGCCCAAGGATTTCGCCGACATCCGCCGCGTGTTCTCGCACGGCCAATCGCTCGCGCAGTGCCACGAATGGCTCAACACCAACCTGCCGCAGGTGGAGCGGGTCGCCGTGTCGAGCAACGCCGAAGCCGCGCGCCGCGCCGCCGAGGAAGCGGGCTCGGCCGCGGTCGCCGGCGAGATGGCCGCGGAGCACTACGGGTTGAAGATCCTCGCCTCCAACATCGAGGACGAGCCCAACAACACCACGCGCTTCCTCGTCCTGGGCGACTACGAGCCCAAGCCCTCGGGCCACGACAAGACCTCGATGGTGCTCTCGGCGCGCAACCGCGCGGGCGCGGTATACGAGATGCTCACGCCTTTCGCCACGCGCGGCGTGTCGATGACCAAGTTCGAGTCGCGTCCGTCGCGGGTGGCGCTGTGGGAGTACCTTTTCTTCGTCGACATCGAGGGTCATCGCCACGATGCCAACGTCGCCGCCGCGCTCGAGGAAGTGATGAAGATCGCCGGATACCTGAAGGTGCTGGGCTCGTACCCCATCGCCGTGCTCTGAATGAACCTCAAAGACCTGGCGCCCGCGAACGTGCGGGAAATCGCCCCTTACGTCCCCGGCAAGCCGATCGCCGAGACCGCGCGCGAGCTGGGGTTGGCCGAGGCCGACATCCTCAAGATGGCGTCCAACGAGAATCCCCTCGGCGCCTCGCCCAGGGCGATCGAGGCGATTCGCGGCGCGTTGGACGGGCTGCATTACTACCCCGACGGCAGCGGCTTCGAGCTGAAGGCCGTTCTCGCGCGCAAGCTCGCGGTCGATCCCGATAACCTCATCCTGGGCAACGGCTCCAACGACGTGCTCGAGCTCGTCGCGCGCGCCTTCCTCACCCGCGCCGACTCGGCGGTGTACTCGCAGCACGCGTTCATGGTATACGCCCTCGCGGTGCAGGCGATCGGCGCCAAGCGCATCGAGGTTCCCGCCAAGGGCTACGGCCACGACCTCGAGGCGCTCGCGCGAGCCGTGCGGGCCGACACCAAGATGGTGTTCCTCGCCAATCCCAACAATCCCACCGGCACCTTCAGCCCGTGGGAGGAGGTCCGGGCATTCATCGCGCGCGTGCCCGGTCACGTGCTGGTCGTGCTCGACGAGGCGTACGGCGAATACCTGCCGGACGCGCTCAAGTCGCCCACGCCGGGCTGGATCGCGGCGCATCCCAACCTCGTCATCTCGCGCACGCTCTCCAAGGCCTTCGGCCTCGCCGGGCTGCGCGTGGGCTACGGCATCGCGCATCCGCACATCGCCGAGGTGATGAACCGCGTGCGCCAGCCGTTTAACGTGAACCACCTCGCGATGGTCGCGGCCTGCGCGGCGCTCGACGATTCCGAGTTCATCGCGGCGAGCCGCGCGCTCAACGCCGCGGGCCTGGCGCAGCTCGCCGCCGGTTTCGAGCGCCTCGGGCTCGAGTACATCGCGTCCCACGGAAACTTCATCACGGTGCGCGTCGGCAACGCGTTGCGCGCCTACCAGTCGATGCTCGCGGAGGGCGTGATCGTGCGCCCGGTCGCCGGCTATGGCCTGCCCGAGCACCTGCGCGTCACCGTCGGCAAGCCCGAGCACAACGCGCGTTTCCTCGCCGCGCTCGAGCGCGCGCTGGCGAAGGCGTGAGCGCATGCGCCGCCTGAAGAGCCTCGCGGTCGTCGGAGTGGGCCTCATCGGCGGATCGTTCGCCATGGCGTTGCGCCGCGCGGGCGTGGTGGCGAGCGTCGTGGGGTTCGATCGCGACGGCGCGGCCCTCGAGCGCGCCGCCGAGCTCGGCGTGATCGATACCGCGGCGGGCTCCGTGTCCGAGGCGGCGAAAGGCGCGGACCTCGTGGTGGTCGCGGTTCCGGTGCGCGCCATCGGATCGGTGCTGCACGGCGTGGCGCTCGCGATCGACGCGGGCGCGGTGGTCACCGACGTGGGCAGCACCAAGGGCGAAGTGGTGCGCACCGCCGCCAGCGAGCTGCGCGAGCGCTTTGCGCGCTTCGTGCCCGGCCATCCCATCGCCGGACGCGAGACGAGCGGAGTCGACGCGGCGACCGCGGACCTTTTTCGCGGCGTGCGCGTGGTGCTCACCCCGGGACCCGAGGCGGCGCCCGACGCGGTCGAGCTGGTGCGCGGGGCGTGGGAGGCCGCGGGCGCGCGCGTGGCCACCATGGGCGCCGACCATCACGATCGCATCTTCGCCGCGGTAAGCCACCTGCCGCACCTGCTTTCATTCGCCCTGGTCTCGGAGATCGCCGCGCGCGAGAACGCCGCGGAGCTTCTCGGCTTCGCGGCCGGCGGCTTTCGCGATTTCACGCGCATCGCGGCGAGCTCGCCGGAAATGTGGCGCGACATCGCGCTGCAGAACCGCGAGGCGCTCCTCGCCGAGCTCGAACGCTACGGCGCCCAGCTCGCGGTGTTTCGCGAGCTGGTGGACAAGGGCGACGGCCCCGGCCTCGAGCGCCTCATGAGCGAGGCGCGCGCGAGCCGCCAAACCCTCGGAGCGGGAGCGCGGCGCGGCTCCTCGAGCGAGTAGCGGTGCGCCACCTGGATCTTGCGCGGGCGACGCGCGCCGCGGGATCGCTGCGCCTGCCCGGCTCCAAGAGCATCTCTAACCGCACGCTCCTCATGGCGGCGCTCGCGCGCGGGGCGACCGAGCTGCACGCGCTGCTCGATTCCGACGACACGCGCGTCATGCGCGAGGCGCTCGCCACGCTCGGCGTCGTCGTCGATAGCCTCGGCGGCGTCGAGAACCTGCGGGTGCACGGGCTCGGGTTCGCGCACGGATTTCCCGAGAAGCGCGCCGACCTTTTTCTCGGCAACGCGGGCACCGCGTTCCGGCCGCTTACCGCGGTGCTCGCGCTCGCGGATGGCCACTACGCGCTGTCCGGCGTGCCGCGCATGCACGAGCGTCCCATCGGCGATCTGGTGAGCGCGCTCGAGGCGGCGGGCGCCGCCATCGAATATCGCGGCACGCCCGGCTATCCGCCGCTCGTCATCGGCCCGCGGCAAGCGGCGCGCTCGGCCGCCATCCGCGTGCGCGGCGACGTGTCGAGCCAGTTCCTGTCGTCGCTCCTCATGGCGCTCGCGTGGGCCGGGGAGCGCGCGCTGATCGAGGTCGAGGGCGACCTCATCTCGAAACCCTACGTCGAGCTCACGCTCGGCCTCATGGAGCGCTTTGGAGTGGCGGTGAAGCGCGACGGCTGGCGCGCCTTCGAGATTCCCGCCAACGCGGGCTACGTCTCGCCCGGCGTGCTGGAAGTCGAGGGCGACGCTTCCTCGGCGTCGTACTTTCTCGCCGCGGGCGTGCTCGGCGGCGGGCCGGTGCGCGTCGAGGGCGTGGGACGCGCGAGCACGCAAGGCGACGTGCGCTTCGCGGAGGTGCTCGAGAAGATGGGCGCCACGGTCGCGATGGGGGACACCTGGATCGAGTCGCGCGGATCGCGCGCGCTCGAGCCCTTCGACCTCGACTTCAACCTCATTCCCGATGCGGCGATGACCGCCGCCGTCCTCGCGCTGTTCGCGCGGGGCCCTTCGCGCTTGCGCAACATCGCGAGTTGGCGCGTGAAAGAGACCGACCGCATCGTCGCGATGGCGACCGAGTTGCGCAAGTTCGGCGCGGAAGTCGAGGAAACGCCCGACAGCTTGAAGATAGCCCCGCCCCGCGACTTTCTTGCGCCTCCTGCCTCGCGCCTCGACCGCGTCGCCGTCGACACATACGACGACCACCGCATGGCGATGTGCTTCTCGCTCGCGTCGTTCGGACCCGTGCCGGTGCGCATCAACGAGCCCGGATGCGTGTCCAAGACCTTCCCCGGGTTTTTCGAGGAGTTCGGCCGCCTTGTCTCCTGATTCGAGCCCCCCGGTCATCGCCATCGACGGGCCGTCGGCCTCGGGCAAGGGGACCGTGGCCGCCGAGGTGGCGCGCGCCCTCGGCTTTCGCTACCTCGATAGCGGCGCGCTCTACCGGCTCGTGGCGCTGGCCGCGCAGAACGCCGCCATCGACCTCGATGACGAGGAGGCGCTCGCCAAGGTGGCGGGCGGCATGGAAGTCGAGTTTCGCAACGGCACCACCTGGCTCGACAGGCGCGACGTGACGGCGGCGCTGAGGAGCGAGGACGTGGGTACGGCGGCTTCGCGCGTGGCGGCGAAGAGCCGGGTCCGCCAGGCCCTGCTGGCGCGCCAGAGGGGTTTTCGCACGCCGCCGGGCCTCGTCGCCGACGGCCGCGACATGGGCTCGGTGGTGTTCCCCGACGCCCCGCTGAAGGTGTTTCTCACCGCGGGCGTCGATACGCGGGCCGAGCGGCGCCATAAGCAGTTGATGGAAAAGGGAATGTATGCCAAAATAGGTGACGTTGTGGAAGAGTTGCGGCGTCGCGACGAGAGAGACACCTCTCGCCCCGTGGCGCCGCTAAAGCATTATCCCGACGCGTTTTTTCTCGATACCACGGGCCTTACCGTCGATCAGGCGGTGCGGCAGATCCTCGAATGGTGGAGGGAAAAATCGCCGGGATAAGGCTCCTCATCCGGGCATGAAGCAAAAGACCAAGGGTGTCAGGGGGTTAGAGCCAATTCCAACCCGCTGGCGATGATCAACGACGGCCTCGCGCCGTTTCAATCCGAAAGCAGTCTCATGTTGGCCCAAACCTCAACCCAATCCTCCTCCGCAGTACTCGAAAACAGCTTCGCCGCGCTCTTCGAAGAGAGTCTCTCGCGCCAGGAAATGCGCATCGGCGAAGTGATCACCGCAGAAGTCATTTCCGTCGACCCGAATGTCGTGATCGTGAACGCGGGCTTGAAGTCCGAGAGCACGATCGCCACCGAAGAATTCAAGAACGACCGCGGCGAGATCGAGGTGAAGCCCGGCGACTTCGTCTCCGTCGCCATCGAAGCCCTCGAAGACGGCTTCGGCGCGACCAAGCTGTCGCGCGACAAGGCCAAGAAGCTCGCCGCGTGGACCAGCCTCGACGACGCGCTCGCCAACGGCACCATCATCAAGGGCGTGGTGAGCGGCAAGGTGAAGGGCGGCCTCACCGTCATGGTGAACGGCATCCGCGCCTTCCTGCCCGGCTCGCTCGTCGACCTGCGGCCCGTCAAGGACACCTCGCACTTCGAAAACAAGGAGCTCGAGTTCAAGGTCATCAAGCTCGACCGCAAGAGGAACAACGTGGTCGTTTCGCGCCGCGCCGTCATGGAAGAGACCGCGGGCGTGGAACGCCAGCAGCTCTTGGAGACGCTGAAGGAAGGCGCCGTCGTGAAGGGCGTGGTGAAGAACATCACCGACTACGGCGCGTTCGTGGACCTGGGCGGCATCGATGGGCTGCTGCACATAACCGACCTCGCCTGGCGCCGCGTGAAGCACCCGACCGAAGTGCTCGCCGTGGGCGACGAGGTCACCGCCAAGATCCTCAAATTCGACGCCGAGAAGAACCGCGTCTCGCTGGGCCTCAAGCAGCTCGGCGAGGATCCGTGGATCGGCATCTCGCGCCGCTACCCGCAGGGCACGCGCCTGTTCGGCAAGGTGACCAACATCACCGACTACGGCGCCTTCGTCGAGATCGAGAGCGGCATCGAAGGCCTGGTGCACGTCTCCGAGATGGACTGGACCAACAAGAACGTGCATCCCGCGAAAGTGGTGAGCCTGGGCGACGAGGTCGAGGTCATGATCCTCGAGATCGACGAAGACCGTCGCCGCATCTCGCTCGGCATGAAGCAGTGCATGCCGAACCCGTGGGAAGAGTTCGCCATGAACCACAAGAAGGGCGACAAGGTGCGCGGCACGATCAAGTCGATCACCGACTTCGGCGTGTTCATCGGCCTGCCGGGCAACATCGACGGCCTGGTGCACCTCTCCGACCTTTCCTGGCAGGCGACCGGCGAAGAGGCCGTGAAGTCGTTGAAGAAGGGCGACGAGGTCGAGACCGTGGTGCTGTCCATCGACGTCGAGCGCGAGCGCATCTCGCTCGGCATCAAGCAGCTCGAGGGCGATCCGTTCGGCAACTACGTGACCACCCACGACAAGGGCAACATCGTGCGCGGCGTGGTGAAGTCGATCGAGTCCAAGGGCGCCGTGATCGAGCTCGAGAAGGACGTGGAAGGGTATCTGCGCGCCTCCGAGATCTCGCGCGACCGCGTCGAGGACGTGCGCGCCCACCTCAAGGAAGGCGACAACCTCGAGGCCATCATCATCAACATCGACCGCAAGAGCCGTTCGATCAACCTGTCGATCAAGCAGAAGGATGCGGCCGAGGAATCCGCGGCGCTGCAGAAGCACGCTGCAGAAAGCAGCAGTGCGAGCGCGGGCACGACGAACCTCGGCGCGCTGTTGAAGGCCAAGCTCTCCGGCTCGAAGGACAAGGAATAAACCTAAAAATCTCCAGGGGGGAGAAACGCGCCATGACAAAGTCACAGCTCATCGAGCTGCTGAGCGCGCGGCATAGCCAGCTGGCACCGAAGGATGCCGAGCTCGCGGTGAAGACGATGCTGGATGCCATGGCGCTCACTCTTGCGTCGGGCAACCGCATCGAGATCCGCGGGTTCGGCAGCTTCGGCTTGAATTACCGCCCGCCGCGAACGGGCCGTAATCCCAAGACCGGCGAGAAGGTGCAGGTTCCTCGCAAGTACGTCCCGCATTTCAAGGCGGGCAAGGAGCTGCGCGAGCGCGTCGATTACCACGAAGGCTGAATAGCGTTCCAATTCCAAGCGATGGCGAGCCACGGCTCGCCATTTCTTTTGGGCCCGCGAGCCGCTAGAATGCCGCGTGGCTACGGCGCGCCCGCACCGCGAATCCCATGTTGTGTTTCTCGTCGCCGTGGCGATCGCCACCGCGCTCGCCGCGTGGCTGCGCACCTACGGCATCACGGGCCAGGTCCTGCTCGACGACGAGTGGCACGCGATCCACAAGCTGCTGGCGGCCTCCTACGACGACATCTTCCTCACTTTCGGCCTGGCGGATCACTCGATTCCGCTGGCGCTGCTGTACAAGGCGATGGCGGATACCGTGGGGCTCGCCGAGGGACGCATTCGCATGCTGCAGGTCGCTTGCGGAATCGCGCTGGTGCCGGTCGCGGCATGGCTCGCCTGGCGCGCCAGCGGCGACGCGCCCGCCGCGGCGCTCTTCGCTTTCCTCGTTTCCGGGGCGCCATTCCTGGTGATGTGGTCGCGCTTTGCACGCCCCTACTCGATCACGTTGCTGCTGAGCGCGCTCTGCGTGGCTGCGGTGTGGCGCTGGCGCACGCGCCGCTCCTGGAAGCTCGCCGCGTGCGCCGCGCTCACTGCGGCGTTGCTCGCGTGGTTCCACACCATCGCGGGGATGTACGCGGCGATCGCCTGCCTCTTCGTCTTCGTCGAGGACGTCTTCGCTCCGGCCCGCATGCGCCCGCGGCCCTCGTGGCGGTCCCTGCGGCTGGGGCTCGCGGTGGCCGCCGCGATGACGGCGATTCTCGCCGCGCCGCTGATCAACGACAGCGACTCGCTCTCGGGGAAGGCGGGCGGGGACTACCCGAACTTCGATACGGTCGAGCGCATGGTGGCGATCTTCTGGGGCGGCTTGCCCACGCCCGTAGTGGTGCTCGCGTGCGCGCTCGCGGCGTGGGGCGTTGTCACGATGTTGCGGCGCGATCCGCGACTCGCCGCCTATCTATTGATCCTCGGTGTGGTCCCGGCCGCGTTGCTCGCGCTCTCGGGCGCCGTGTACATCTTCGCGGGCCAGAACTACGCGCGCTACCAGCTGCCCTTGCAGCCGCTCGTGCTGTTCTTCGGCAGCGTGGGGACGATGAGCATCGTGCGCGCCGCCTTTCGCCGGCGCGCCGAGGCCGCGGCCTGGAGCGCGGCCGGCGTCCTTTCCGCGGCGTATCTCTACGCGACGCCGGCCATCGCGCAGGTCGCCACGCTGGGTCCGTGGTACGGGCATCTCGACTATCACTGGGACTACCGCTATCGCTGGATGGTGGCCAAGCGCAACGCGCAATTCGCGCCGCCGGACTTCTACCTCAAGCTCGCCCGCATGGCGCCGGGCAGCGCGCCGGTGATCGAAGCGCCTTTCATCTGGGAGGCGCCCTACAATTCACTGGCCATCTATGCGACCTACCATCGGCAGCGCGAGATGTTCGGCATGATCCACGACCTGTGCCTCGACGGCCCGCGCATCGGCGAAATACCGCCCCACGACCCGCGATTGCGCTTCCGCCTGTTCGTCTTCCTGGACGACGTGGCGGGCGTGAAGAAGACCGGCGCGCGCTACCTGCTGCTCAATCGCGACCTGCCTTACGGGCGGCAGTTTCCCGAGAACGGGCATTGCATCGAGAAGCTCACGCGCCTCTACGGCACGCCCATCGAGCTCGACGCCCGCCAGGCGGTATTCGACCTGCATCCGGAGAGTCCCCCGCCAAGATTGGAGTAGGCGACGTAATTGTGTCTCTTGCACGGCGACTTGGCAGGGCGAAGAAGGGTTCGAGGCGAGCGCAACCTCGGAACGGGCCAAGCGAAGCGAATCATGACGGGGATGTAGCCGAGCACTGTCTGAGGGCTCCCCGAGCGAATGCGAGGGAAGTAGATGCCGAGCCCGAGTTGCGCACGCGCCGTCGTGATTCGCCGAGCGCGGGCGGGTTGCGCTTGCCTCGAACCCTTCCTCGCCCTGCCAGACTCGCGCGGAACACGGAGATGCGCGCTTCTCCCTGTAGAATATCGGCACTTTTGAGAGGGAAAGCCCGCAATGCAAACGGTGGTCTGGATCATCCGCCTCTTCATCGTGATGATCCTCGTCTGGTTCGCGGTGAAGAACTCGCAGGACGTGACGATCAAGGGGCTTCCCGGCCAGACGTGGGAGGCGCCGCTCGTCTTCATCCTGCTCACCGTGTTCGTCGCCGGCGTGGTGATCGGGCTCCTCGCGTGGGTGCCGACCGTCGTGCGCCAGCGCCGCGAGATCGGACGCCTGCGCAAGAACGCGGCGCTTCCTGCCGCGGCAGCCGCGCAATCCGACTATGAGCCGCCGCATGGAATTTGAGTTCTGGTGGCTCCTCGCGCTGCCGGTGTTCTTCGGCATGGGCTGGGTGGCGGCGCGGGTCGACCTGAAGTCGCTCCTTTCCGAATCGCGCGCGTTGCCGTCGTCTTATTTCCGCGGCCTGAATTTCCTCTTGAACGAGCAGCCCGACAAGGCGATCGAGTCGTTCCTGCAGGTCGCCAAGGAAAATCCGCAGACGGTCGAGCTGCAGTTCGCGCTCGGCAGCCTGTTTCGCCGCCGCGGCGAGGTGGATCGCGCGATCCGCATGCACCAGGATCTCGTGAATCGCGAGGATCTGCCGCCCGAGCAGCGCCGCGAGGCGAGCTTCGAGCTGTCGCAGGATTACTTCAAGGCGGGGCTCCTCGAGCATGCCGAGCAGGTGCTCGCGAAGATGGCCGAGTCGGATCCTTCCGCGGAAGTGCACCGCCACCTCCTCGACATCTACATCCAGGAGAAGG
>Ga0209647_1000099_pt1 | contig 72749 bp, 66 predicted proteins | sample GraSoi_2013_60cm_FD_185827 | JGI IMG/M metagenome (GOLD analysis project Ga0209647, IMG submission 185827) | Grasslands soil microbial communities from the Angelo Coastal Reserve, California, USA - Sample 9_17_2013_60cm (SPAdes) (version 2) | ecosystem: Environmental > Terrestrial > Soil >...
CTCTCTGATTCCTGGGGAAGGAGGTGGCTCATAGACTACATCACCTTCTACCAGGATATCCTCACCAAAGAATTGGGTTCGTCGGTTGTGGAGTTGGCACGCATGAATCATCTCAGCCAGGCCTTCCCCACCGATGGGCGAAGGCGCTTTACCTCCACCGATCAAAATAGGCGCGATGAAAGCAGCGACATGATCGATACAGTGCTGATCAAATGCACTGCCCAAAAGTGTTGCCCCGCCTTCTAGAAGCACATGTACGATTCCCTGCTGCGCCAGCACCTGTAGGGTGGCGGGGAGACTGACACGGGCATGCTCATCAACGGGAACAGGCAGTACGTGGACGCCGAGCGATTCCAGGTGTTTGTGCTGCGCAGCGGCACAGGTCTCGCCAACGACGATCCAGGTCTCTGCCTCGCTGCAAGACTGCAGAAGTGCCAGGTGATCGGGAAGCCGCCCACGCGTGGCAAGGACGATCCGTAGTGGCGGGCTGTGACGCATGGTACGTTCAGAGCAGCGTTGCTCGGGAGAGAGACGCACCGTCAACTGTGGATTATCAATCCGTGCTGTCTGAGCACCAACAAGGATCGCATCCACACGATCTCGAAGATCATGCACCCATAACCTTGACTCCACTCCGCTAATCCAGGCAGATGTCTTCGTCCGCGTTGCCAGCTTTCCATCAAGTGTCATTGCCCATTTTGCCGTCACATAGGATCGCCCCTGCGTGATAAAGGTCGCAAAGGGGCGAATCAACGCCAGCGCTTCGTGCTCATGCTCCAACAGCACAACATCAATACCTGCACGTTGAAGTTGTCGTATACCATGGGTGCAGACCGCCGGATTGGGATCGAGCGCGCCTACAAACACACGACGTACTCCGGCAGCGACGATCGCCTCTGTGCAAGGTGGAGTGTGAAGCATCGTACAGCAGGGCTCGAGCGTGACGTACAGATCCGCGCCCTGGGCGGCCGGACCCGCTTCGGTGAGAGCCCGTACCTCGGCGTGTGGACCATAGGGAGGAGCAGTAGCGCCTCTGCCTACGATCTGCCCATTACGCACCAGCACGGCACCGACAGGGGGCCGTGGACTTGTGCGTCCCTCAACTGAGCGCGCAGCAAGAACTGCCTGTCTCATTGCTTCTTTCAAACACATAGCGGTGACTCCAGTGAAGCAGAAAAGCTTGCTTTCGAGATTCGACTACTATGGGGCAGAAGTGCGAGCAGCAGAAAGAGCATGGAGGATATGCACGAGGATGCGCGTGCAACCCCTGTTTTCCCTCGTCTTCTCCTATCGGACTGTACCGTCGGCTCTGGAACTCCCCCAGATCGTGCCACCAGCAGTGGCGTGCGGGCTCTACCGCCGATCGGGAATTGGGAAGGCGCTCCTCGCCTTCCCTCACCCTGCCCCGAAGACGTTGTATACTTCTACTCTAGTAGACGAGAGATGGGTTGCTTATGTGACGAGAGACAGGACGAAAACCCGAGAAAGTAGTCTCGGCTGTCTCAGTCCCTCCTTTGAGAGTTCCTTAGATCCCGGCCATCAATGATAACCCGATTGGCACTGAACTATCAACTGGCGCTGACGGCAACCTTTTCAGCGCTTTCAATGGGAGTTGGTTTCTTGATGGGAAGAGGAGCGGAGTGAGCACGGTCAACCAGCGCGTCGAGATCGCTCATCTGTCGCGTGAGCCAGACGTTGAGATCGTTGCTCTCCACCGCCTGCCGCGCCAGCGTCGCTTTTTGCCGTCGCTCCTCTTGCGACATGGTCAGCCCTTTGTACAACCCCTCGGCTGTCTCGACGATATCCGTCGGGGACAAGGGAATTGCTCCCCCCGCCAGTTCCTGGAACGCCCCGGCTGTGTGCGAGAGTACCAGGACGCCATTGCGCTGGTTGACGACGGGACCCTCTTTGGCCACCAGATTCATCCCATCCATAATCGGATTGACGAGCAACACATCATACCACTGCATCGCCGCAAGCGCCCGCGTACGATCATTGCCACAGAACGCATGAATAGGTGTCCAGTCCTCTGTGCCGTATTTCCTATTGACCGTATCCATCACGTGAAGCACCCTGGCCCTGTAACGCTGGTAGATGGCTAACGTCTGCCGCGACGGGACAAGGAACGCCAGAAAGGTGACCTCCCCGTGCAGTTCAGGATGCGCTTCGAGCATGAGATCATACGCATGGAAACCACGAATGATATTTTTCGTCGGTTCGATGCGGTCAACACGCATGATGGTGTATGCACGCAACAACGGACGGATGTTCTCCGCCGCTCTCCTGCCGGCAGCGCTCATGACCGTGCGACGCTCCTCTGTGACGGAGATCGAGATGGGATAGACTCGTACCTGCGTACGCCGACCCCTCCACCAGACAGCTCCCACTTCGAAGTCAACTACAGCCCCTTCGAGGAGTATACGTGCTCCCTCCAGGAAGTTCCGCGCATCGCGCTCCGTCTGGAACCCGACGATGTCGTTGCCAACGAGCCCACGATAGATAGCCTGCACGATGGTGCTCGGCAAGAAGAGCCAGTAACGCACCTCGGGCCAGGGAATGTGAATAAACTGCTGCATGATGACCGATGGGCGGCGCTGGCGAATGATGCCCGGTGCCAGGTAGAGATGGTAGTCGTGCAGCATCACGACGGGCGGTGTTGCCTCGCGATCAATTTCCTCGCAGACGGCATCCGCGATCGCCCTATTTGCCACACCGTACCCATTTGTCCAGGCATCCTGCACCTGGCCTGCAAATGCAGCATCCTGCGTGGGATCATATAGATAGTGTTGGAAGAACCAGAGCAATTGATTACTGATCTGCTCATAGTGCTTGCGGTAAGCAGACTGAGGAATAGCGACATAGTGCAGGTGTATTGTCTGACCCGGCAGAGGAGAGGACAGGAGGCCGCCATCCTGTCGTGCTTTTTTTAGCGCGAGACGGTCTCCCTCCGTCATGGCCATCGCTACCCAGGTCTTATCCATGTAGCTGCCTGCGTCTATTAGTGCAGTCACCACGCCGCCGACACCACGGTGCGGCTTGAGCGTGTGCTCCTGGCTTAACTGGTATTCGACGGGACCGCGATGAGAGGCAATGATGAGGCGATGGGCACCTATCAATTGCCGTGGCGCTGGAGCCGTCATCCATTTAGACATCAATAGTAGTCCTTTCTCACTGGTACTTGCTGTTCTTGCCTTACGACTGACCAGGTGAACGTCTGCTGTTCACCCTCCTTGCACGACCGGTTGCGCATCGCCCTCTTTGGTGCTAGTATGACGAGGAAGTGTCATGAAAACGCCATGAACATCGTCATGAATGGGAAAGGCATTCCCTACGTGTGGTTCTCACCTTTTGAAGATGGTGGCGTGCATGAAGTCAAAGACATGACCGGTGAAAAGCAAGTTGTTGCTGATCCCACTACCTACCTACGATAAAGGAACGCGGCTTACTCTGATCAGCCGCGTTCCTTCATCGGACTCCTCATGTATGGGAAAGGCCAGTGCTGCGTTCTCACGAAAGGCTCGCATTAGTGTACGCTTGCGAGAGGTTCTGCACAGGCGGGATGATCTTCTGAGCCACCAGGAATTGCTCCGTCGCCTGCCAGGTCGCGCTGTAGTTATACCCCAACGATGTATGCCCATCACCCTGCCAGATAGGAATCGTCGCCTGCAACACACTCATCGCTTTATTAGGGTCCATACCCTGAACATAGTTCTTGCTGACCTGTACAGCCTGCGCCGGGTTGGCAATCACATCTTTTATGCCCATAATCGTCGCCTGCACAAAGCTGCGCACAACATCAGGCTCACTTTGCAGCGTATTCTCGGTGGTAATGATGCCGTTCGAGACGAGTGGCTGGTAATCAGAAACATCGAAAGTACGAACCTGTAAGCCCTGCTGGCGTAACTGCAGTGGCTCATTATTGGAATAGCCCACGACCGCGTCGACCTTGTGTGTGAGCAACGCCGCTACCTGCGTAAAACCGATCGACTGCACGTGTACATCAGAGAGCGACAGGTGCGCATGATTGAGCAGCGCAAGTAGCCCGATGTATGTTGCGCCGAAAGGTCCTGGATTCCCAATCGTATGGCCCTTGATATCAGCCAGTGTGCAAATGGACGAGTTAGCCGGAACGATCAGGCTCACTGGGTATCGCTGGTAAATCGTTGCCACGTCGATCACCGGCAGGTTTTTGCTGCGTGCTACCAGTTCCTCATCGCCAGTGGCTAAGACAAAGGTATCATGACCCAATACCATTGAACCAATCAGGTCATTTACGAATCCTTGATGAAAGGTCACGTTCAAACCAGCAGCCTGGTAATATCCTTTGCTCTGCGCCACGTAGAACGGGGCAAACTGGATGTCGGGGATATAGCCGAAGCCGATAGAAACATTCCTCAGCGCTGCACCTGCGCGGGCAGCATGATAATATCCCTCGCTAAACGAAGCAAGTTGTGTCGCTGCGGGAGCATGGTTCAAAACAATAGCCCTTTGGCTCGATGTTTTACATGTACTAGAAGTAGAGGAGCCTGTGCTGTTCGAGCCTGAACCTCCACAGCCGGCCAGTATCACAGACAGCGTTACAAAGAGTAGTGCTGTGGATAGCAAAAAAGATGGACGACGACGGATCTGCATCTGTAAACTCTCCATTAAGCTAAGTAATCGTTTATAGAGTACCGGTGACGATTAGTAATAGATGACATCGGCCAGCTTGACAAGTAGCCAGGATGTTCCGTAGTAGAGAGCAGCCAGAGCGGCCAGGATGATGAGCGTAGCAAACATCAAAGGCATGTTGAACTGGTTCTTTGCTTGGAGGACAAGAGAGCCAAGTCCCAGGTTTCCGCTAAGCACAAATTCCCCTACGAGCGCACCCGTGATTGAAAGCGTCAGGCCTGTGCGTACCGCGGCAAGAATGCCGGGCAGAGCCAGCGGAAACTCGATGTGCAGCAGCATCTGCAAGCCCGACGCCCCCTCGACACGTGCTGCATCAGTCAATGTGTGATCAATTGTCTGCACACCCAGCGCCGTGGTAATCACCATTGGGAAAAGCACTACCAGCATACAGAGAATAATGATTGGAAGTACCCCATATCCAAGCCAGAGAACAAGCAAGGGGGCAATCACAATGGCTGGAATAGCCTGGCCCGCTGCGAGGTAAGGCTGCACACTAGCAGCGAACAAGCGAGATTTCGCTATTCCATATCCCGTAGGTAGCGCCACTATGACAGCTAAACAAAAGCCAAGCAGGCTTTCCTGCACAGTCACCAGTGCGTTGCTCAGGAACAAGCCAGATCCCAGGCCATCAAACAGGGAGGATAAGACATCCGCGGGGGTGGGTAATATAAAGCCGGGCACGCTCCCGCTAGCTGTACTTACATACCAGCCCAATAAAATGAATGCAGCCAGCACAATTGGAGGAACCACCAGGAGTACACGCTGCGTCGCAGCCTGCGTTCTACGCACGCGTTCAATCTCTGAAGATGGCTTTCTGGTATCGCCAGGTGCTGGCCGTTGCACCTGCAGCGATACGTCTTCAGCAGTAGTTGTTGTTACGCTCATCGACTTCCCTTGGTCAAAGCTCTATTGACTAGCATTCCAAAAGACATAGGAAAACTGTCAATTCAACTGACCCTGGGAGGCTTTTGAGGGAGATGCAAGAAAAGCAATACGGATAGTCTCTCACTAAGTGAGTAGATTAACCACCCCGCCGCCTGGAAACGACAAGGTCTCATTCCGTGCACTTGCTAAACCTTCTCCCATCCGGACTGTAACCGTCGGCTTCGGCTTCTCACCGAATCTGCCGTACAGCTGGCTACTGTGTCAATTAAAAACCAGCCATAGACTCGCGGGCTTAGTGAGCATCATCGGACACTCTCTCTACCGCCGGTCGGGAATTGCACCCTGCCCCGAAGGTCTCTATGCAATAAGTATGGCACATACTTGCAAGGAAATGCAAGGGGTAACCAAGTTCTCTGTTACTGCTACATTCCCCCTACGGGCATCACTACCTGTTTTCAGCCCGGTGGAAATCCTCGGCATAGGCCACACCATACTTAGCGCCCCACTCAGCACTACGTGTTCGTACCATGCTCCCGATATCCTCGGTTCTATCAATGAACTGACTCACATGGCTGAGCAGCGCTTCAATCTTTATGTCAATTACACCCGAGATATCGACGAAGTGATTCACAACCGGTGCTCCCATGATGTAAATTTCCGATATTTTGTGGGGCAGCAGACCTTCGTTAAGCAGTTCTGGAAAATCCCAAGGGTTCTGTGACATGGGATAAATCGCTGCCAGGGCTGCCACGCCAGCAGCCAGGTGATCCGCGTGGTAGCGGCCGATGAAGAATGCAGGTGTCCAACTCCTTTCAGGAGACGGGCATATAACGCGAGAGGGCCGATAGCTGCGTAAGAGGCGCACCAGTTCTCGCCTTAGTTCAATAGTGGGCTGCAAAAGACCGTCAGGATAGTCGAGAAAAAAAACATCTTTCACACCAAGTACAGCGCACGCCGCCTGCTGTTCCCTCTTCCTGGTTTCCGAAACCTTGCGCCTTGCTTCTGGCCCGACATCAGTCGCGTCGTCAGGTCCGCCACCCGAGGCATCCGTGCAGATAACATAGTAGACATCCCACCCCTCGCGCACCCAGGTAGCAACGGTTCCAGCTGCGCCGAACTCCGCATCGTCAGGATGGGCCACAATCACCATCGCAACTTTATTTTGCTTTTGTTCCTGTTCGCTCACGGCTTTTCCTCTCTCCTCTCATCGAGTATGCTTTTATTTTTCAGCCAGCACAAGCAACAATCCGCCGATCAAGCCAAGATTCTTTAAAAACTGCGTTTGCTGGTTACTGCGGCCGGTAGCAGTATCTTCCTTCCAAAATGCATGGCCAACTGTCGTAGTTGGCACAAGAGATCCTATCAGGATTGCTGCCGCCAACTTGGGTGCTATTCCCATTCCAAGTAAGGTCCCAGCGATGACCATTACGGCTCCGTTGAATTCTACGGCTAGTTTTGGCTCCGGTATCCCGGCATCTGCCACCTTATTGACTCGCCCTCCCGGCTCCATGAAAGCATGAGCTCCACCGCTAATGAAGATACCCGACAGAAGAAGGTGACCAAGAGATCGTATTATTGACACAAACTCGCTCCTTTCAAATATCCTGAAGTAGGCACATATTCTCCTTTAAGTATGATGCGATTTCGAGCACTCGTAAGTTACACTTCCGCCTGGCATGCCTGAACAAATCATCGGCTGGCGCCCGGTCTCTCAGTCAGCTCAAAGGTACGGTCCATTGGGCCATCCAGGTACTCTCCCTATGATCACGCAACTTAATGATGGCCTGGTTGTGATAGATGCGAATAGCAAACGAGACCACCAGGTCGGGATCATCAGCATGATAATTCAAGTTAGTACCATCATGCAGGATTGCACCCCTATGGAATCCCGTGTACCAGGGCGACATCAGGTTTATGTGGGTCACGGGATGCCCACCCAATTGCTCCGTGTAGACCAGGTTGGGTGCGCCCCAACCCGAGTGTGTATGCCCACTCAGGAATAAACCAACCTTCTTATATCGCGCCAGCATTGCTCGCACTTCGTCAGAATTCTTAATATAAAAGAAAGGATCCAGAGTATGGTAGTCAAGCTCGCGCTCAGGATCACGATCTAAAACAGTATTAAAGAGTGAACAATGAGAAAAAACAATGGCGTTATGCCCAGGATGTTTAGCAAGCGCGGTTTGCAGGAAAGACAGCGACTCTTGCGTCAGATACGGCTCTGGATATCCAACTGGATCGAGCATTACGCAGAGCACTTTTCCCTCCACCCAATAATAGCGCGCGGGCCTTCCCCAGAATGTCGTAAAGTCCTTGATGAGCAGGTCTGCGTCCTCTCCATTTTCAGACCACAACTCGTGATTACCCAGGCCCGGACAAAACGGAATCTTCCCCAGCAGCGCTGTAAGCTGCCTCTTTGCCAGTTGGTAGTTTTCCGGCGCACTTTTCTCGACAATATCGCCAGGAGATACACAGAAGGCGGGTGCACCCTCCTCTGCCCAGAGCAATCGCAGGTCCCGGTACATAGGAGTCAAGCGTTGTGTGTGGATTGCCCTCCATTCCTCAATAGCACAATAATGTAAATCACCTAGAGCCCAGAAATAAAGCAGTTCATCAACCGCATTGTCTACAGACACCGACGATTTCAATTCGTCCATACGCGGGCAAACCTCCTAGACAAACATTCGCTATATTATAATCTATATTCAGAACCTTCAAGTGATGTCTTCCGCGTACCCAATACTTCACTATTTGCAGTATAGAGATTGACACCGTATAATAGCAATGTCAGTCAGGAGGCTTTGAGTGAGTACAGAACTACGTATCATCCCAGTAAAGGGTATAGGTGAAATCGCCCCAGGCACCGACCTGGGTCTTGTCATATATGCAGCCCTGCAAGCACAACAATTGACACTTCAGCAGGGTGATGTACTTGTTATCACCCAAAAGATCGTCTCTAAAGCTGAGGGCGAGGTCATCAACCTCGACGAGATACGCGCATCTGAGTTCGCTCAGTTGGTAGCTTCTCAAAGTAAGAAGGATGCCCCCTATATTGAAGTCGTGCTACGCGAAAGCCGCCGCATAGTGCGCATGGACCATAGCGTCTTGATTAGCGAGACAAAACATGGCTTCATCTGTGCTAACGCAGGAGTGGACGAGTCGAATGTCAACGGAGCGCACGAGATCACGCTGCTCCCAGTTGACCCTGACCGCTCAGCCCAGGAACTGCGTACGCGTTTACAGCATCTTTCGGGAGAAAGCGCGGCTTTTGACATCGCGGTCATTATTTCGGACACCTGGGGACGCCCATGGCGCAATGGCCAGGTCAACATGGCGATAGGCGTAGCGGGAATGGAAGCCCTTGCTGACTATCGCGGACAACACGACCCATATGGCTATGAGCTGCATGCCAGTGTGATTGCCGTGGCAGATGAACTGGCATCAGCGGCAGAATTAGTGATGGGGAAAATTGATCGCATACCTGTGGCGCTTATTCGTGGTTATAGCTATATTCCAGGTGAAGGGAATGCGCGGACGCTCTTGCGCGACTCTGCTACCGATATGTTTCGGTGACACTTTGCTCCAGTAACAGTAAAAAGGTGATAGATTTACGTGACAACGCAATACGAACATCGACCGGTAACACTGCCGGCCCACGCAGATACGCTGGCAACGCTCCTGCAAAGCAGGCGCAGCGTGCGAAAATTTCAAACGCGTCCTGTACCACGCGCATTGATCGAGCAAATACTCGAGGCAGCGCGCTGGGCACCATCCCCACATGGGAGACAACCCTGGCGCTTCGTCGTTTTGACCAGGCAAGAAGTGAAGATACACCTTGCCGATCGTATGGGAGATACCTGGCAGCAAAACCTGGAAATGGACGGGCAGGATGCTGAAGTTGTGAACATACGCCTGGAGAAGTCGCGACAACGCATCCTGAACGCCCCTGCGATCATTATTCCATGCCTGTACCTGGAAGACCTGGATCGCTATCCCGATGAACGTAGGCAGGCCGACGAGACAATCATGGCTATCCAGAGTATCGGAGCAGCTATCCAAAATATGCTGCTGATGGCTTTCGACCTGGGACTGGACACCGGTTGGATGTGTGCCCCGCTCTTCTGTCCCGAGGTTGTCTGTGAAGCACTCGATCTAGACAAGCGGCTTATTCCGCAAGCACTTATCACCGTGGGGTACGCCGCCGCCGATCCACAACGACGCGAACGACTGCCGTTAAGTAGCCTGGTTGTTCGCTATGATTAGTAGAGGTTTTCATTTATGATTGTTGTTCTAGCTGGTGGAGTAGGTGCAGCACGTTTTCTAGAAGGCCTGGTACAGGTCGTCCCGCAAGAACGTCTTACTGTGATTGTCAATACCGGGGATGATCGCGATTTTTATGGACTGCATGTGTCGCCAGACCTGGATATCGTAATGTATACACTTGCCGGTATCGTTGACGAAGCCCATGGCTGGGGCATCCGTAACGATACGTACAACACCATGCAGCAGTTGACTCGCTATGGCAACGAAGACTGGTTCATGCTAGGAGATCGTGATCTTGCCACTCATATTCACCGTACCAGCATGCTGCGCCAGGGCAAGACGCTCAGTGAAGTAACAGATGAGCTACGCAGGCAATTCGGCCTTAATATTCGTATCTTGCCGATGTCCGATCAACCCGTTGCAACACATATCCAGACTCCTATTGGGCTTCTCCATTTCCAGGAATACATGGTTAAACGACGTTGCGCTGATGAAGTGTTGGATGTCGCTTTTGTTGGTGTAAATGAGTCACAACCAGCGCCCGGCGTTCTCGATGCTATCAAAGATGCCGAGGCCATTCTGATTGCCCCAAGTAATCCCATCGTCAGTATTGGGAGCATCCTCGCCGTCCCTGGTATTCATGATATGCTTCACGAAGCCAGTGGTATGGTGGTCGCAGTCAGTCCCATCGTCGGTGGAACTCCAATCAAGGGACCTGCCGATAAACTGATGCGCGGCCTGGGTATGGAGGTGTCTGCCGTGGGCGTAGCCCGCTGCTACCGCGACTTCCTTGATGTGTTGGTCATCGATGAACAAGATGCACACCTTTTGAGCAGGATCGAGGATCTGGGCATACCCACAGTCGCAACAAATACGATTATGCGTGACAGCGCGGCAAAGGCAGCGTTGGCTCGCAAAGTTTTAGAGGCAGCAGGATTGGAATAGCTATAGGCTATATGAAATATACAGCACTGGTTCCAGTAAAATCTCTTGAGATAGCTAAAAGCCGCCTCGCGCCAGACTTACCTCAAATCCAAAGAGAAAAGCTGGTTTTAGACATGCTCCACCATGTACTAAGCGTGTTGCAAGACAGCGAACTCTTCGAACGAATTTCTGTGGTAAGCTCGGATGCGCGTGTCCTGGAACAGGTCAAGGTCTGGGGCGCACAGGCCTTGATCGAGGAGCAAAGTGGCCACAACCCCGCCCTCTACGCCGCTGCTTTACGCGAGAAGGCTCGGGGAGCTAGCGCACTTTTGACTATTTCCGCCGACCTGCCCTTGTTGTCTACGCAGGAAATTCACAACTTGCTCAAGCAATCCAGGCAGTATGAGGTCGTACTCGCGCCCTCAAGAGATGGCACAGGGACCAATGCTATCCTTGTGCGCCCACCACTAGCCGTGCCGTATCTATTTGGCTCAAATAGTCTCCGGCGTTTCCTGGAGGCAGCCAGGCAGAGGCATCTGAGCCATACTATCTATGATAGTACTGGCCTGGCTTTTGATATTGACACCATCGACGACCTGCGAGAACTAGAAGTTGTCAGTCAAGGATGACAGGCGCAGGCGAAATTGGTCACCCAAACCTTTGACTTTTTTATACAAACGTAAAGGAGATTGTCTATGGCTGCTAAACTATCTGAAAAAGCTCGCGCGTTCTTGCTAGAACGCCGTTTCGCAGTATTGGGAACCATCAATCAGGATGGCTCTCCTCAGCTTACAACGATGTGGTTCCTGCTGGATGGGGACTTCATTATGATGAACACCAAAGCTGGCCGCACAAAAGAGCGCAATATGCGGCGTGACCCGCGCATATCGGTCTGCGTTCCGGATGGCTACAGCTATGTCACCATTAATGGCACTGTTGAAATGATAGATGACCAGCAGATAGCGCAACGCGACATTTACCGCCTGGCCGTCCGCTATGACGGTGAAGAGGAGGCAAAGCGGCAAATGGAGGAGAAATTCTCGCAGGAAACGCGGGTGACTCTGCACTTAAAGCTAGAACACCTTATTGAGCATTTTGAATAAGGCCACCTCTCGTGTTTTGCCAGGCAGCAAGGAGCACACTCCATGACCAGACCCTACGGTAGCCAGAGCATGGTTGCACCACTGCGCACAGTCCTGGTCAAACGTCCAGACGCAGCCTTTGCGGTGGACGACCCGTCGGCATGGCACTATACCGGGCGACCAGACATGGCACTAGCGCAGCAAGAACACGATGCCTTAGTCGCCTTGCTACGCCAGGGAGGAGCCGAAGTGCTCTACCACGACGAGCCCCAGCCCGATCATGCCGATGCTATTTTCACGTTCGATCCGGCCATTGTGACCGACCATGGAGCAATTATCTTGAGCATGAGCAAGCCTCAACGGAGAGGCGAAGAGGCAGCAATGGCTCGCCGCTTCGAGGAACTGGATGTGCCCTTGCTCTACACGCTGCATGACGAAGCTCGAGCGGAGGGCGGCGACCTCTTATGGGTAGATCATGACACGCTGGCAGTGGGACTGGGCTTCCGCACGAATGCCGAGGGGCTACGCCAGTTACGGGAAGCTTTGCCTGAAATAGGCGTAGAGGTCATCCCTGTAGAGCTACCCTATTATACTGGTCCCGAGGCTTGCCTGCACCTGCTTTCGCTGATCAGTATCGTCGACCATCGTGCCGCTGTTGTTTATCCACCGCTGCTCGCAGTGCCGTTCTGGCAGAAGCTGCAGCAGCGCGGTTTCCAACTGATCGAGGTTCCTGATGCCGAGTTCGCAACGATGGGCCCCAATGTGCTGACACTTGCTCCCCGCAAATGCCTGATGCTGGAGGGCAATCCCATTACTAAAAGGCTACTGGAAGAAGCCGGCTGCGAAGTCATGACCTACAGTGGAAACGAGATTTCACTCAAGGCAGAGGGCGGCCCGACTTGTTTGACGCGACCAATCTGGCGGGGTCATGCATAAAACCATGTAGACTTAGTTAGAAGAATTCCCCATTCATTGCTATGAAACCTCTTTGTGCAAATTGCACAAAATTCAAACCTCGACTTTCGGATAATCTATCTGTAGTATCGCGAGTTTAGAAAACGTATCATCATAATGAAGACGTATAGGTTCTGCTTGTTGCTGAGTAACCCTCGTCTCTTGTACAAAATACATAAATTATTAATCTGGCAAAGCTAGCCCATCATCTAGCAATGAAGCAGGGAAAGATTTGAGGAGAGCATAGGTTATGATCCCTAAAGAGGTACTAGAATTCGCTGAAAGCCACGGCGCGAAGATGGTTGATTTCAAATTTGTAGACGTGCCCGGCACCTGGCAGCATTTCAGCGTCCCGATGCGCGAACTTGAAGAGGAAACGTTCGTCGAAGGGAAAGCATTCGATGGTTCGAGCGTGCGCGGCTTCCAGACGATTAATGAAAGCGACATGTTGATTATCCCCGATCCATCCACCGCCATTATGGATCCTTTCACCGCCGCGCCGACCTTAAGCCTGGTCTGCAATATAGCCCACCCCGGACCTGCTGGACGCAAGAGGCCCTATAGCCGCGATCCCCGCTACATCGCTAAGAAGGCGGAAGAATACCTGCGCTCTAGCGGAATTGCTGATACGAGCTACTTCGGGCCTGAATCAGAATTTTATATCTTCGACAATGTGCGCTACAATTCTACAGCAAATATCCAGTACGCGGAAATCGACTCGGACGAGGCGCATTGGAACAGCTCACGCAACGGTACCTCTAATCTCGGTCACCGCATGCGTGTGAAGGAGGGATATTTCCCGGTCGCACCCAACGACACACTCCAGGACATCCGCAGCGAGATGGCTCTGCTGCTCGAAGAGCTAGGCGTACCGGTCGAAGCCCAGCACCATGAAGTCGGCGCTCCTGGACAAGCGGAGATTGATATGCGTTACAACACGCTGCTCAAGACCGCAGATAACGTCATGCTCTACAAATATGTCACCAAGAACACCGCTCGTAAGCATGGCAAGACCGTTACGTTTATGCCCAAACCCGTTTTTGGTGATAACGGCTCCGGTATGCATGTACACCAGAGCTTGTGGAAAGATGAGCGTCCGCTGTTCTATGACGGCGAAGGCTATGCGGGTCTCTCCCAGACCGCTCGCTACTACATCGGTGGTCTATTGACGCATGCCCCGGCCCTCCTGGCAATCGTTGCGTCCACTACCAATAGCTACAAACGCCTTGTTCCTGGTTTCGAAGCGCCTGTTAACCTGGTCTTCTCGAAAGGCAACCGCAGCGCAGCCGTACGCATACCATTAACCGATTGCCCATCAGCAAAACGCGTCGAATTCCGGCCGCCTGATCCGACGTCGAACCCCTACCTGGCTTTCGCCGCTTTGCTCATGGCTGGCCTCGATGGTATTCGTCGTGGCATCGATCCGAGCGATCACGGCTATGGCCCGGTAGACCGCGATCTGTACCATTTATCGGCAGCAGAAATACGCGAGATTCGTTCTGTCCCTGCTTCCCTAGACGAGGCACTTGAGGCACTTGAGGACGACCACGCCTTCTTGCTCGAAGGTGAAGTCTTCACCACAGACTTACTCGAACATTTTGTCGAGTTGAAACGCGCACAGGCCGACGAGGTGCGCCTGCGACCCGTACCGATAGAATTTGCGCTGTACTACGACGTATAAGCACAGACAAAAAAGTAAGAGAGGCACGATAGGAGCTAACCATCGTGCCTCTCTCTTCGTTCTAGAAGGTAAAAGTAGCCAGATTGCCATTTACTGCAAGCTAACATAAAAGCCCTCTTAGTTTCTGAGAGGAGTTGTGTTTCAATCAGGGTGCAGGTAAAAGTGGGGCTACCGGAGAAGCATATGATTAGGAACACCCCATGAAACGTCTACAAAAATACCTTCCTCTCATTGGTATTTTTTTTCTTGCTCTGTTTATTCGCCTTCTCTATAACCTGACGGTTGCTCGCGACTATTTCGCCAAATATGATGCTGCCTGGTATAATCATATCGCCTACTATATCGCAAATTACCATTGTTTTTGCCAATATCCCAATCATCCCTCGATCAGCAGACCCCCGCTCTGGCCTTATATCCTGTCCATCTTCTATTTCCTTGCGCCACGAGCGAACCCACAGCAACTAGATACAGGAGTACAAGTCTTCTATGGACGTTTATTCCTCTGTTTCATCGGCTCCTTTACCTGTGTGCTGGTCTATCTCCTGGCCAGAGATCTGTTTGGTAAGCGTATCGCGCTCATCACAGGAGGTATTGCCGCAGTATACACTGGCCTCTTCATCTACGATGGCTGGCTCTACACCGAATCGCTGTATACCTTTTTATTGACAGCTTTTGTCTACTCACTGTACCGATTGCAGCGAACAGCACAGCGACGCTGGATAGTGTTGAGTGGTCTCCTCCTTGGCTTTGCAACCCTGACCCGTCCTAATGGGCCCATTTTATTCGCTATGCTCTTTCTCTGGGCAATAGCCATCATCCTGGCGAAAGTATTACCCTGGCTAACGGTGGTCAAAAGTATTCTGGTGATCAGCAGCATTGCTGCCATCGTCATCACACCCTGGACCTATCGGAATTACCTGGTATCCCATTCCTTTGTCCTCGTCTCAATTGGCGAAGGCGATGTCCTTTTAGGAGTATATAATGATAATGTGTTAAGAGGTACGACGGGAATATGGACATCACCACGCTTTATCACCCCTCGACCGGACCTACCAGCAATAGTCCTGAAAGGCCATGACGCTGAGCAATATACACCGCAAGACGACAAAATAGCGACGAACTATACCTTACATTGGATAGAGATGCATTGGCGCGATATGCCCCGGCTGCTCACCTATCACCTGGTCGGTATGTGGACTTACACCCCTGAAAATAACCTCCCTTTCATAGAATTTCCAGGCCAGCTCTCATCGCAGGTGGTAGGATATATGACCCTTCTCATGCCAATCCCTATCTTCCTCCTGGCAATCTTTGGTCTGCTCGTCACCTGGCAGCACCATAAGCAACAGCTCTTGATTGTCTACTCTGCAATCGCGCTGACCACTGTCCAGAATCTCGTCTTCTATGGGGTTATGCGTTTTCGTGCCCCAATCGAGCCGCTTCTCGTTTTGCTCGCAGGTGGTGCTCTCTGGTGGCTCACCTGTGAAGAACCCGGAACGCTGCGCTATCGACGTTAGAAAAAGCTTGACAAGCAGGCAGAAGAGCAGTAGACTAGAGGGGTCAAGAACCTTTGTTCGTCGAGGGAGGGCCAGCGGATGGGACAAGCCACACGCACCACCAAACTGCTCCTGGACCTGGGCAAGCGCAAAGAGGGAGGAGCCAATCGCCAGAAACGAGCCGCCCTGGAGGCCACCTGCGAGGTGCTCAATCAGGCACGCGCCTTCTACATCGACTTTTTTCTGGCGCATGCCGACAAGCTGGCCGAGCGGGTGACCTACTACAGCGAGGACCAGCTGGAGCTCCGCGAACGCCTCATCTCCGCCCACGAACTGCTCAGCTGGGCTGAGTCCTGTACCGTCGCAACAGCAGCCCATCCCCATTCCTGGCCCGGCTGGAACTTCAACGAGCGCTTTCCAGCCATGCCCTGTGCCTACCGGCGCTCGGTGATCAAGGACGCCATCGGCAAAGTCCGGTCGTACCTGTCGAATCACGCGAACTGGGAAGCAAGCGGCAAGCAGAAGGGCAAACCAGGGCCTCCAGCGGCCAGCGATCATCCCACACTCTACCAGGGATGCCTCGCTTTCGAGCTGGAGGCCCTCGATCTCAAAGCAGCCTTTGTGCGCCTCAACGTCTACACGCCTGAGGGATGGCGCTGGATGCACTACCCGGTCAACTCCAGCCGCTACCTCGTGCAGCGGCTCAGAGAAGCGGACTGGCAGCGCAGAGTCCCACGCTGGTCGTGCGGGCACACACCGCTGAACTGCATATCCCCCAAGTGAAAAAGATCCAAGCCAGCAAGGTGATGGAGCGCAAGCACGACCCGGATCTGGTCACCGTGGGGGTCGACCTCAATGTCAAGCATCTGGCGGTGCTCACGGTGAGGCAGCATGGCCAGATCATCTAGACGGTGTTTGTGAGCGATCATGGCCTGGACGCGCACCGCTATCGGCACCTCAAGCGCATTGCCAAAAAGCAGTGGCAATCGGGCAAGCCGGTCAAAGGCGAGCACAGCAACCAGCAGCTCTGGCGCCATGTCGATCGGCTCAACGAGGATGCCGCCCACAAGGTGGCGCGCAGGATTGCTGCTGTGTGTGCCAGCTATCCCGGCTGCATCCTGCTCTTTGAACGCCTACGCAAGATCAAACCCGGCGAGGCGAGCAAGTCACGGCGCATGAACCGCAAACGCGCGAACCAGCTACGCGGCAAGATCAACCAGCGTGCGCGCGACAAAGCCTATGTTGCAGGAGTCGTCACCGTCGAAGTGAATCCGCACGGGACCAGTCAGTATTGCTCGCGCTGCGGCGCTGTGGGGGAGAGGTTCTCCTACCGAGGCGGAAAGCGTATCGTCGAGAAATGGGGAAAACTGTTCTGGTGTCCGGTGTGTCACTACGAGGCACATGCCGACTTTAACGCTTCAGTGAATGTGCATCGCTCGTTTTATCGCGAGTGGCATTGGCGGCCGCGCCAGGCCAAGGCCCCTGCTCTGCCTGCTTCAGTAGGTGGCTGAGGGCCTTTCTGGCTGTCTTGCATCCGCTCGCCCTCTACGGCTACAGGTCGTGGGGGAGAAGCCTGGGGAGGGCAATCCCGCTGATCCAGGCCAGGCCCGTCTGCAGATGAGCAGACACGTTAAGGTGGTGGGGCTACGCTTGGTCCAAAGAGATGTCGTTTCAACCTGTAGCATCTCACGGACATGACCTGCAAGGATAACCTCTCGGCATACAGCAGAAACGCGGAGAGGCTGGACCCTTTCAGGGCGAGCGAAACGACTGTTGTCCAGGTTTGTCAAGTAATTTGGGCAACTGTTGACACCACGCAAGCATATATCTAGCCACTGAGACTCCCTGGCCTAAATGTACAAGGAATCTCAGTCTAACAAGAACTCCTTTTACTGTACTACTTCTCTTTGATCTGAAGGACGCGCATGCCCCGCATATCCAGCAAGTAGCGTCCCCTGGCATGCACGACGCGCATGAGCATGTTGTCGCATATGGGACAGCGGATGATCGTCCCCATCCCATGCATGTAGGCGGCAAGCGTCCCGATGGGACCGGTTGCCCCACACGCGTCGCACGACACCTCGGCCATGGTCATCTCAAAGGGAAATATCTCACGCAACATGCCGCCTGCAGCATTACCATCTAGTTTCTGTTCCATCATGAGCCTCCTGTTGGACCGAAACGCTCGGTCTTTACACGCGCCGGGTCGTATCCTAGAGGCAGCAGGCCAGTTGCTGCATTTTCGACAAGCTGCGTCGGACCGCAGATGAAAGCGAGGGGATGCTGCTCGACCGGCCAGGCCACTTCATGTAACAGGTCGCCGTCGATCCTACGATTGTAGCCTGTCCAACCTGGCGGTTGCGAGCGCGTCAACGTGTAGATCACCTCGAATCCCGCTTCGCTCCGCGCAAGTTGATCGAGTTCATCACGGTAGATCACCTCATCGTAGGAACGGGACGAATAGAGCAAACGCGTCGGGACCGTGCTGCCGACGGCCCTGCGGTGGCGGATCATCGCCATGAGCGGCACGATGCCCGACCCTCCGGCCACCAGCAAGAGTGGTCCCCCCAGGCTTGCCTCCCACACGAAATAGCCGCCGATGGGACCGCGCAGTTCGATCTGGTCGCCCTCACGCAATTCATCGACGAGGTAAGGAGAAACCTCCCCGTCATTCAATCGCTCGACGGTCAGCTTCACCAGCATGTGCTCTTCGGGCGGCGAAGCGATGGAATAGCTGCGCTCCGCCTGGTAGCCGTCATCAGCAGTCAGTCGCACGTCTACATGTTGGCCTGCCAGGTGTCCCGGCCAGTTGGGGACCGCAAACGTCAGGCTCGCTGTTCGCGGTGTTTCCACCTTCTTGGCCGCGACCTCACCGAGTTGCCAGGTTAGTCTCCCGAGTAGCGCTGTTCTTTCCATGGGTCTCCATAGTTGTGGTAGCCAAATGATTCCCAGAAGCCCGGTTGGTCCTGCTCGACCAGCTGTAGACCCCGGACCCACTTGGCGCTTTTCCAGAAATAAAGGTGAGGAACAAGCAGCCGCGCAGGTCCTCCGTGTTCAGGAGCGAGCGGCTCTCCCTCGTATATGTACACAATCCAGGCCTTGCCATCCAAAACATCGGCGAGAGGTAGGTTGGTAGTGTAGCCTCCATCGCTGAAAGCAATCACATATTTTGCGCTCTCAGGGTACTTGACCTGCTCTAGCAACGTCTGGACAGAGACGCCTTGCCAGTGCGTGTCCAGCTTGGACCACTTGGTCACACAATGGATATCGGCTGTCACCTGTTCCTGGGCCAGGGCGTGCAATTCGTCCCATGTCCAATGCTTGGGTTGTTCGACCTTGCCTACGATGGAGAAATCCCATCGATCCAAAGGCGTGTGTGGTGTCGGCCCCGCCGACAGCACAGGGAATCCGCGTTCGAGGTGCTGTCCGGGCGGGATGCGTCCGGTCAGCTCGCTCGGCTCGCGACGACCCCGGAACCCTCGCGAGATAAATCTTTCTACCATAGCGCTTCCTTACTATAATTTCCTGCCTGTCAACGCGCTCCAAGAACAATCAAACCCTTCTCAAACAGTGTATCATATGCACTTATAACTTATCTAGCATCGCCCTTATAAAGGGGACCGCAATAGACAACCAGTCAAAAGCGCGTGTCCATGTCACCCAATCTTGCTGTTTTGGCCATCCAGGCTTGTAGCGAGGGATTAACTCTTTGGGCATCACCGTCGCCCATTTCACCCCCTCGCCTAACCCGCCCGGGGTAATCCTTACCATAATATTAAAAACATTCTCCTTAGGAAGTTGCACTTTCCAATCCGGCATCGTCTTCAATAACGGATCACGTCGCCAGATAGTGAACAGCGCCGGGTCTTCCGGCGCTCCACTTTCAGAACGCCTGAGCGTCACGACCTGCCCCACCACGGCGGCACGTTCCCATTCGGGAAAACGCATCCACACGGAATAACGATACTCATCAAGTCCAAGCTCCGTTATAAAAGTGCGGTAACCCTCGCGCTCAACGCGTCGTTCTGTATCATCTTGCCAGATGCGCACCATAGCGTCCAGGCGTTTCTTCTTCTCTTCATCGCTCAGACCAGCATAAGGGCCCTCATTAGGCGGGTACTGTCTTTCTTGCATACAAAACGTCCAATCCTACAGGAAAGTAGTTTTCCAACCATGTAAGCAGTTCACTCGCCAATGGCGCAACAAAGGTACACAATGCATTATCAGGGTAGCGTCTCAATTCAAGGCAATGTGCATGCAGAAAATGCCGTGTCATAGCTGCCTGAGGCGTGCCCGCTTCGGCAGGGAGAGCATATGTCTCGTCCCCTATAATAGGATACCCCAGTGCTGCCAGGTGAGCGCGTATCTGGTGGGTGCGTCCAGTTACAGGTCGCACCTCTAACAGTGCAAACTCACCCTCAACTGCCAGTGCCCTCACTATAGTCACAGCCTGCTGCCCACCCGGTCCAACTACGCACCGGCGGCGATCACCCGGGTCGCGCTGTAACGGGCCGTCAAGCATAAATTCGTCAACGCCAGGAGATGAGAAAGCAAAAGGGAAGTTAACCAGGTCTTCGCTCCCGTCATCCAGTCGCCTCATTACTTTGAAAGGTACGCGAGGTCTGGCCCATTCAGGAGATCCACCACGCACAACCGCCAGGTAGCGCTTTAGAATGCTATGTTCATGAAACTGGTGGCTCAGGTATCGTCGCGACCGCTCGGTACGCGCGAGTGTCACAACACCCGAGGTATCTTTGTCTAAGCGATGCAATAAACATGGACGAGGCAGCAAACCTTCCTCTTTCCACATTCTCTCCAAACGTCTTTCGCGCAACATCGACTGAATTCGCTCTGGTGCCAGCGCCCACCCCGGTTCATCAGGCAAATCAGGCGGTTGCCAACCATCACTTCCCTGCTGCGCAAGATAAGCCAGAATCGCATCCCACATCGTTCCATCTGCATGTTTGTATGTGGGATGTATGACAAGACCTGCCGGCTTATTGACAATCAGCAGGTGATGATCCTGGTAAACGACCTGTATAGTAGCTGATTCCATGTTAAGAGTATACGGATCGGTAGGCTTGCGGTCAATAGCAAATGGCTATAGGAAATATCCCGGCGTTACCTATGCTATACTATTGCTATACTCTTCTTTGTCGCTATATTTCGATGGAGGACCCTTTTCTCACTATGCAGCCCATTGACCCACGCTTAGAGCAAGTCCTCGGCTTCCCACAGGTAAACGGGTTATTCGGTCGTCGTTCGCGACGCTTCGGCTATGGTATGGCCATACCCAGTGGCCCACTCGCCTACACCTCGCAGCATGACCCATTACCGCTCTGCGACCTGGAACGAGCACTGCTTGTCGCAGCCGCAACCGGCGTCACAGGTTGGAACTTCGGCATCCCATTCACCATCAACGAGAGTGATCGCCTGAGCGATTATAGCCTCCGCCTGACAGGACGTACCATTCCTTCAGCCGCCACCATCTGTTCCACTGAACTATTCTTTACCGATGATACAGGGATTTATCTCACACGCACACGCGATCTCACACCTGCCCGCATGCGTGAATTTGAGAAAAGCGACGATGTTGCACGCATCATTGATGTCTCACAAGCTGCCACCATCCAATTGAGTAACGAACGCATGGCTTTGCCACCGCAGCCACCGCATCTTGACGAACACAATATCTGGAACAGCAATCGTCCAGGCTCAACGTTGTTTATACCTGTTGGTGACGTTGGGCAACAACTACTGGCGCTGCTCGCCATGTACGTCACCAATGGCTGCACGCTCTATGACGACTATAGTGGCCAATTAGGCGGCAAATTGGAACCATTTATCCGCACAGGCGTTATAAGCGACACGCCCCAGATGCGTTTTGCGCTCTCACATATCGAACAGGTGGCATATTCGACGGTTGCAATGGAGCTAGCGTTGATCTGTCAGAACATTGTTTTAATGTTGCAGGCCATCGGTCTGGGCGGCTGGATGTACACCGGCATTTATCCTTACAGCGCCCTGGGAGCCTTCGCGGATGAAGGCATACGCGGCTTAGGCTTTCGTTTTATCAGGCGTGAAGACTGGACATTCCCCAATCCTATTGGACTGGATGGCTATTACGAATCGGTTTGCCCACCCTATGTCGCGGACATGTACGAAGCAACTCGCAAACTGGCCGAGCGCAAGTTTGGCCCCGGCGGCACCTATGATCCCGCAACAGGCGGCCCTTTCCTGCATAACAGCGAGATCAAGGCGACGGTCAAACCCTATACACAGGCGCAGATTGATTGCATCGGCGAGATGGCACAATACATCTACAGCACCTATGGCCGTTTCCCAGCTCGCTATCCCACCATACTGCTGCGTATCTATGCCCAGGCACATCACCTTGAATTAGAGTTTTATGACCAGTTTTATGGCGCAGGAGCGTACCTGCAAACTCACGCAGAGCATATGCAGCGCTGGCATGCTGAGGCATAGGAAGTAACGATATTTATCTCCTCGCTGCCTCTAACAGATTAGACAGGCATGGTACAATGGAACCAAATAAAACATGTCAATCCATTGCATGGTCAGGCAGATGTAGAGGAAAGACGATGGCTTTCGTACAATATCATCACAAACCGGAGTTACGAAACCCTGTGCTTATAGCAGCGTTTGCAGGCTGGAATGATGCCGCAGATGCCGCGACCACATCCGTAAAATTTTTAATCGATCGCTGGAAAGCAGTCAAGATTGCGGAAATCGAGGCCGAGGAATTTTACGTTTTTACCGAAACACGGCCTACAGTTCATGTCAGCAAAGGCCTACAGCGCTCAATGTCCTGGCCCTCAAACCAATTTTTGTCATATGCTGCCCCACACTTTGATCGAGACGTTATATTATATCTTGGCGTCGAACCGCAACTCAAATGGAAGACATTCGCATCTGCTTTTCTGGAGGCCTGCAAACACTTCAACGTCTCAGAGGTCTTGCTGCTAGGCGCATTTCTCGCCAACATACCACACTCCATGGATGTACCCATTTCCGGTTTTTCATCCAATGCGGAGATGTTGGAACGTCTACAAGAGATCGATGTCCAGGGTTCACGTTACGAAGGCCCCACCGGCATACCCGGTGTGTTGCACGATACGTTCAGTCGCGCAAAGATTCCCGTTTCCAGTCTATGGGCTGCAGCACCTCACTACCTTGCCGCCACACCAAACATCAAGGTTACCGCGGCACTTCTCACCTACCTGAATACCTTCCTGTCATTCGATTTAGAGCTGGGCGATATCCAGGCCGATGCGCTACGCTTCGAGGAGCAAATTACAATGCTGGTTGCGCGAGATCCTGAAGCGTCCGCGTATGTACGCAAATTGGAACAGCAAGCCGAAGGTATCCTGGACGAAGATGAGGATGAGGATGAGGATGATGAGGATGGCATCATTATCAACCCCGATGAACCTGTAAGTACCGGCCCACTACCAAGCGCTGACACCCTGATTCGTAGCGTTGAAGAATTGCTGCGCAAAGAACGCGAGAATAACCAAAATCAATCTGATGATGTAGAGGATGATGAATGACCTCCTTTTTACACGCTAAAAGCGATCGACCTACCGGAAACATCTGTACATTCCCGGCAGGCCGATTGGTTAACCCCCTCGGTGGTAGGTCTCTCAGCTACCTGTTAATGGGGCGCGGCAATCGCTAGTGAAATCACAGCGATGACAATCAACAGGAAGAAACTTCCCATGACCATCAGGCCCCCGCGCGCATATCGAGAACTCGGATCGGTTGACATACTGAGTTGAATATCAGACTGGCCAACACCGGTTGACACTTGAACAGGCATTGGCACTGACTTCGCAGCAATAGAGCTCAGACCACGCATATGCCTGGAACGGCCTACCTTAATAGCACCATGCGAGTAAAAGTACAGATTTACCCTGGTACCTACAATTATAAGCCCTGTAAACCCACCTACAAAAGCCAGTGTGAGCAGAATAGGTTCCATAGCTTTTTCCCCTTCTGGACTTCTTGGCCCAGATATGTGACACATCTCGTTCCAATAAGTAAGACGTATCACATGTAGGAATCTAAAATTCAGACTCCTGGGGTTTACGATGAATTAAAGAACCAGGGTTTATATTTGCAGCCAGCTACAGCACCACTGTCACTTTGCGCTGTCTGCCCCCTCTCAAGAAACTGACGGGCACCTTCTCACCAGCACGATGGCGCCGCACAATGCGTTGTAGATCCCGCGGTTCAGTTACCGGTACATCCTCGGCCGCGATAATCACATCCAACCGCTTGAGTTCAGCACGGTCCGCGGGACCGCCCTGCCGGATCTCCAAGACCTCCATACCATACTGCTGTGCAAGATTAAGGGCTTGTCGCAGTTGCGTATCGAGTCGGACACGCATCCCACCAACGCCCATTGATACGCCTGCAGGCGCGCTCCCGCGCTTACCATTAATACGTGCAATCGCCGATTTTACCGTGTCCAACGGGATGGAAAAGCCAAGTCCCTGCGCCATAGGCACCATAGCTGTTGTGATACCAATAACGCGCCCCTGGCTATCCACAAGCGGACCGCCGGAATTCCCCGGATTGATGGAGGTATCAGTCTGAATGAGATTGGTCATTTTACGTACACCAGGAGCCTCCAACGTACGCCCCAGCGCGCTGACAACTCCAGCTGTTACCGTCCAGTTCAAGCCGTAAGGATTCCCGACAGCAATTACTAGTTGACCTACCTTCAAGGGCACACGTCCCAGTTCAGCCACTGGCAAGTGGTCAGCGCCGATGCGCAGTATCGCGACATCGACTTCCGTATCTGCACCAACAAGGCCAGCATCGAACGTACGCCCATCCGCCAAAGTCACACGGATACGGCGCGCCCCAGAGACAACATGGGCATTCGTAAGGATCTGGCCATCCGAGGCAAAAATGAAGCCGGAGCCTAAGCCACCGCCGAATTCAGACCTGGCAAATCGCCCACCCTCACGTTCTATATCTATGCGCACTACAGCGGGGCCAACCCGTTCAGCCGCACTTGTGACGGCCCTCGAGTAGGCATCTAACGCTTGCGCTTCTCTTTCATCTGTACTCATATCTAACATAGTACTTTCTTATGGAACCCATCTGTTATACAGCGCGCGTGCGAGGCTACGACTCAATGAGTTTGATAGACATTCTATCACATCCTACGCTTTTTGGCTATGCCCAACAGTTTCAGGGTTTACCATGACGGCCTCTCGTGCGCTCCCATGCTCGTGTGAAGAAGCAGAGGTGTTCGTCACTGCCCGTCTATGAACGGTGGTGTAACTGTCAAATTAGTTCATGACGATGCTCATGACGTTTACATGACACTTTCTTGTCATACTGGTTAGGTGAGAGGTTACTCTCATACTTGTTGATCCTCAACAAGCTCAGCACAGAATAATATAGATGTGCTCAGGTTAAAAGCGCCTCTCAACCAGAGGCGCTTTTAACCTGAGCACGAGTGTGAAATGGTCATGCAGAACGTTTGTTACTAGCTTCAATGAAGCTTGCACATGGCCTCAATTCCTGGAAAGGAGTTACTATGGTTACCAAGTCCCTCACAAACCGGAATATGAATATACTTGCCCTCCTGAGCATCGTCGTGGTACTGCTTCTTGTTGGCTGTGGCACAAGTACGACCGCAGCTTCTTCAGCAACCCCTGCACCTGCACCGACCAGGGGTTCTACGACCGCCAGTGCTATTCTGAAACATGTTCCCACTGGTACAGCAGACCTCAGGTGGAATCCGAGCACCCACACATTGACGGTGAAACTCTCGCTCACGGGATTAGCTCCCAATAGCACCCACCCCTCTCATATCCACGCTGGAAGCTGCAACGCCGAGGGGAAGATTGTGTATCCATTGCGAAATGTCGTTGCGGATGCGTATGGAAATGGTACCGCCACCTCGACTGTTCCACATGTGACAACGGGCATTCCGGCGAAGGGATGGTCCATCGAAGTGCATAACGGTCCCGGCCTCTCCCCCGCCGACCAATACCTGCCGATTGCCTGCGGGGATGTGACCAATGCAAACACTTCGACCACCGCTATACAATCGGTGAGCGTCGCAATGAATACTGCTCCAAGTGCAAGTACGGGTGAGTCGGCACAGGGAACAGCTCAACTGACGATCTCCGGTAGGACATTAACCGTCAAGCTCACCATGAGCGGTCTCGCTCCAAACATCCCACATCCAGCGCATATTCATTCCGGCAGTTGCGCAAAGCAGGGACCGGTGATCTACCCGCTCACGAACGTGGTGGCAGATGCTTCGGGCAACGCACGCGTGACAACCACCATCAAGAACGTCTCATCGATTCCAAGTAGTGGTTGGTTCGTCAATGTGCACCATGGTCCCGGCTTGTCTAACCAGACGGAATACGATCCGATTGCGTGTGGAGATGTCATTGTGAGGTAAATCGAGAGAGGTAGATGAGAGCGTGAGGTGGTATGAGAGGGTTACAGAGAGACCTATCTCTGGCCCCTCTCAGTAGGGACCTAAGCTCAATGCCGAACGTGAAGTGAACCACCTGGTCTGGGCGCGAAGACATCTCTCCAGTCAATTGCCTGAACAGATCGCATGTGGTTTGATACCCTGTGATAGCCGCCGCTGGTTGTCGCCTGCTCCTCGACACCTCTTCTGAGAGAGCAGCTGACTACATATTCGAAGCACTTCCTCGTCACAGAAGAAATACGTAACCCGATACGTAGTTCCTCCGATGTACCTCCTCCTTGTATCGGCTAAACTCTCCATAGTGAATGGTTCATATCAAATCCGCCTAGATAGTCATCATTCAAATCAGCACAACTGGGGAGAAATCCATACGAGAAAAATTCATGTGCTTAGCGTCTTGATAGTGATTATGCGGATTTGATATCACCTATAGCAAAGATCTACCAGGAAAAGACCAGGGACCGCTTTCTATCAAAATCCAATGTCTGAAATGAATAATGCCCCTGAAAAGAATGTAGAAGGAGACAGAAGATGTATTATCGTGTAGCAATCCAGGTGAATCAACAGCCCATCTGGCAATGGAGATCAACAGCGCTGACCTCTCTTGAGGCCCTGTTCAGCTTCCTGAGACTCTATCGTGTCATCCCCCAGGATCACCTGCGCGTGTTCTCCTCCACCTCACGTGAGGATCTCAATGAGCAGCTTGTGCAAGAGAACCAGGGACGCTTAACCAACTCGGTCACAGCAGCACAATTCCTGTATGAGCGGGGCATGGGTTCACGCGAGATGACGCCTGAAGTGTCAGCACGCCGGGCACGAACGCGCACAGGAACCCTCGTCGCTGCCGGTACCACCCCTCCCTCCACCGAAAGCAGCATACTACCACATGCCCCGGCTGAGTGGAGCAGCAGCATCTTGGAGAGCAGGCGGCTCGAGCTAGAACGTGGAGCGGGTGGCGATCATGATAGCCCGTATACATTCGCGTTGCCACTCTCCATGCCCCAGACCCTGGCCTGGGTAGAGCTTTTGGTGAAGGTCCAGCAAGGTGCATTAGAACAGTAGGTCGTACCAGTAAGCAATGATCGGCCCACTCTGGCAAGGCCAGGAGGTCTGCTGCTAGAGCCAGGTGTGCAGCAAGAGGCAAGCGGTTTTGCACTGCGCTTCCAGAAAGCGCTCATCAAGGCGGTAAAGGGGTCCTGGCTGCTGGCAACGGGCGAGGATTTTCGCTACCCAGAAACAGAGGGCAAGAGGCCGCTGGGTATGGGTCTACTTCATCAGAAGTGCTGCTTAAGGAGCCGGTAGGCCGATAGTCGAGCCAAGCAGGGATCCAAGGGGCGCCAGCCCCTTGGCGGGGTGTGGGGTGTCCCCACATTTTCCCCTTTTTCCAGGGGTGGGGAGGGGAAGAAAGCAACTTTCGAAAAGCCCTGGCTTACTATCTTTGAACCATGACAACTCTCGCACCAGATTGTATACTGACTTCTGTGAGGAAGCGGAGGAGAACCGGCGCAAACAGATCAAGCTCTTGAGAAAAGGAGAGTCGTTCATGAAAGCCATCGGATTGTATCGTTACCTTCCCATTGAAGATCCGGAAAGCCTGCTTGATATTGAAATTGAAAAACCCGTTCCTGGTGGACGAGATCTACTGGTGAACGTCAAAGCTATTTCAGTTAACCCTGTCGATGTCAAAGTTCGTGCTCCCAAAAATCAAGTGGAAACCTCGCCTCACATTCTTGGCTGGGATGTGGCAGGAGTGGTCGAGCAGGTTGGGCCTGATTGTACACTCTTTCAGCCCGGGGACGAAGTGTATTACGCGGGCAGCATTAACCGTTCCGGCGGCAATAGCGAGTTCCATCTCGTAGATGAACGAATTGTAGGACACAAGCCGCGGAGCCTGGATTTTGCGCAGTCGGCGGCACTGCCGTTGACAACGCTGACGGCCTGGGAGGGACTGTTTGATCGTCTGGAAGTCTCGCAAACCGCCAGTGAGAATCAAGGGAAGAGCATTGTAATTATTGGAGCGGCGGGAGGTGTAGGGTCGATTGCCACGCAGCTTGCTAAGCGCGCGGGCCTCGTGGTGATCGGAACCGCGTCGCGCCCGGAGTCTGCGCACTGGGCGCAAGAGCATGGCGCCAGCCATATCATTAATCACCATCAAGCCTTTGCTCCTCAGTTAAAGCAGATCGATTTTAAGAGGGTGGATTACATCTTCTGCCTGAACAGCACCGGTAAGCAATGGGATAACATGGTCGAGGTCATTGCTCCGCAGGGCAAAATTTGCTCCATTGTTGAAGCACATGGGCCACTCAACCTCAGCGCGTTGCAGCGCAAGAGTGCGACATTTGCCTGGGAGTGGATGTACACCAGGTCCGTATATCAAACGCCGGATATGATCGAGCAGCACAACATCCTGGACAGGGCAGCCGCATTGGTTGACGCCGGAGAAATACATACAACGCTCACCGAACGCTTAACGCCCATTACTGCTGCGAACCTGCGTCTGGCGCATGCAAAACTAGAATCAGGCAGTACCATAGGTAAGATCGTGTTGGAAAACTTCACCTGATGTAATACAGTTTTTCTTTTCACGAACCAGCAAGCCGTGCAATCACCGGAGCAAGCGCCTCCAGGTTCTTCTCAAAGACAGTGATGTAAGAAGTACCAAACTGCTCACGCCGGGCAAGCAAATTCTCGCAAATCTGGTCTACTGTGCCTATCAACACATAAGGGACTTGCAGTACCTGCTCTACAGACGCCTCCATATTGGGTGCCATGGCCGCGGCAATGAATTGGGCTACCTGCTCGCGATCTTCAGTAATCACCACTTCTGCGACGAGTATATTCAATTCCAGGTCATCGAACCGGTCACCTGCAGCCTGGCGAACCCATGCAAGCTTCTCCATGAGTGACTCAGGTGCAGCATCGGTCACATCCGTTCCGCTCCCATCTGCGCGAAAGATGGGCACGAAGCCTACAATTGTTGCTTCCCGAGCCGCGATCGAGAGCAAACGTTTGCCACCTCCACCAATAAGGATCGGTGGATAAGGACGCTGCACCGGCTTGGGGTGTCCCTCAAAATCGGTCACGGTGTAGTAATTTCCTGAGAAAGTAAGAGGCCCATCGGCAAACAGTCCTTTGATGATATGCACAGCTTCTTCCAATCTATTGACACGCACCCCTGCCGAATCAAACGGGATACCGGCCCGCTCGTACTCTGAACGCATCCAACCTGCCCCAAGCCCCAGTTCAAAACGTCCGCCAGAAAGTAGATCGAGCGTAGCTGCCTCCTTGGCGAGCATCACCGGCTGCCTGAAATCATTATCGAAAACAAGGCTGCCGATACGCAGTGTTTGTGTGGCTTCTGCCGCCGCCATTAAGGCTGCGACGGGCCCAAGTTGATCTCCCAAATGGTCCGGCATCAGTAGCGTCGAGTAGCCGAGTGACTCGACCTTGCGCGCCGTGGCTATCCACTCCTCTTTCGATCTCACTTTGTTAACCGATACACCAAAACGAAATGGCCGTTGCCTGCTCATCTATAGGGCTCCTTTCTTTCGCTCTCAGATTTCATCTCTGTCCAATCCTGCACTTTCATACCCTCTACCTGTTAAGAATACCATGCCAGAGGCCTATCTTCCTAATTTTGGGGTGCAGGAGGCAAAGCCCCATAGGCGCGAACGTAAGGAGGTCAGGGCGACCGCCAGGGACAGTAACTTGCTTTTCTACGTTTGCGACAAAGTTGCGACAATTACACGATTAGCCTGCGACATATCCCTGCTACATTTTGACATGTAAAAGCTATTTCCCAGCATCATCAAAAAAGTTGTCAACACTCTTGAGGTGAAAAGTTATGAATCAACTTTCAATTTTCCTTGGTTCTTTGCGCTACGAGTTTCGCATGCAGATACGTCGTCGCCCTCTCTGGATCACCTTCATCGTGCTAGGACTTTTTTTCACACAATTTCACATCTGGAACACTCCCCGGATTAGAACAGCCGCCGACATGGTCATCTTCTGGACGGGCGTTGTGCAGACTTACCTCGCTGTTGCTGTAGGCGTACTGCTGGCTGATCGCCTGGTACGAGACCGGCGTACCAAAGTTGAGGAACTATTCAATGCCCTACCATGTACCCTCAGTGCAAGAATACTCGGTAAATACCTTGGTTGCACCCTCGCAACCCTCGTCCCAATGTTTACCATCTACAGTCTCGGCGTAGGCTACATTGTTTACCACCAGCAGGACATACAGATCCTCCCACTTGCACTGGTCACCTTTGCCGCAATTGCGCTCCCCGGCATCCTGTTCGTCGCAGCATTCTCGCTTGCCTGCCCGGTCATACTCTGGGTGCCGCTCTACCAGTTCCTCTTCATTGGCTACTGGTTCTGGGGAAACCTGCTTCCCCCTGTAGGTATTCCCACACTTTCCGGCACCATCCTCACACCCGTTGGAGGCTACATGTGTACAGGCTTTTTCAATCCCGCAGGACGCGAAGGCGTCTGCTCTCCGGGTATCCAGGGCGCAACAGCCATCCAGGGCATCGAAAGTATGCTGCTCTTATTAAGCATGGCCATCCTCGTCATGTTTGCCGTATGGGCATACTTGAAATGGCAACAGGCGCGGCAATGAGCCGGAAATACATAACAGTTACAGCCCATCATCAGAAAGGAAACGAAGAGGAAGGTTTCATCCACTTGCGTGAGCCCTTGTAAGATTTGTCTTCACATTTGTGTATGTTGAAGTAGCTGCCTGCGGCGCAGCGGCAGCTACTTCAACATACACAAGTAAAAAATAAGCGAGGCCCGCTTGCGGGCCGAGGAGTGTGCCAGCATCCAAAAATATTCAACTATGTTACATATCAACCGTATAATCATGTAAACGAAACCTTAATAGGACCGTTTCAATGACAACCATTTTGCTGGTCGAAGATGCACACGACCTGGCGCAGGTAATCATACGAGAGCTCGAGGCAAGCAGCTATCACGTCCTGCATGCAAGCGACGGCCAGGCTGCTCTACAGTTATACGCCAGGGAGCAGCCCGCGCTGGTAGTCTTGGATTGGATGCTCCCCGGGCTCGATGGCTTAGAAGTGCTGCACCGGCTGCGGCAGTCTGCCCCCACGCCTGTGTTAATGCTGACGGCGCGCGGCGAAGAAACGGATCGCGTGCTTGGCCTCGAACTGGGAGCAGATGACTATCTCACCAAGCCTTTCAGCATGCGTGAATTTGTCGCACGGGTGCGAGCGTTACTGCGGCGTGCCGAACTGGTGCAACAAATACTCGCTGCAGATCACAGTGGCGCAGGTGGAGCGCTCAAACATGGCCTCTTGTATCTCGATCCCCAGGCTCACCTGGTGACGTTCGATAGCAAGCCACTTGATCTAAGCCCCACTGAGTTTGCGCTGCTTCACTTATTCTTGCGCAGCCCTGGACGTGCCTTCAGCCGTACGTACCTGCTCGATACGCTTTGGGGTGAGAGCTACGTCGGTGGTGATCGCTCAGTCGATAATACCGTCCTGCGCTTGCGCAAAAAGCTGGGCCCATCAGGTGAGGATATCGAGACAGTCTGGGGTGTTGGCTACCGGCTGCGACCCGAAAGAGGATGATCATGCGCATTCGCCACCTGCTGCTTGACGCTCCTGCACTGCGTGCTCTGCTTGAAGCTCTGCTCGTAGGGGTATTATTGTGGCTCAGCCTGTTGCTATTCCATCGCTACCTTTCTCCTATCACCCTGCAACTGATCTACAGTTTGTTGATCGGTCCAGTCTGTATGCTCCTCTATATCCTGCGCCTGCGTTTACCCGCGAATTTTTTACACAGAGAGAGCATCTTAGATGCTGCTATCGCTTTCATATTTAGTCTCGTGCTGAGTTGTGCGGAACTGGCATTTATCTTACTGTTACAGCGGAGCGGGACTTTCATCCCTTACTGGAGAGATGGCTACAGGATTTTTTTGTGGGCTATCATCCCGCTAGTGGTCGGCTTTTCCACCTTTGTCTTCTTCCGTGGCGCGCTGCGCTCGCTGCTATTTTGGAATAGGCTCCGGCGCAAGCAGCTTCTCTGGTCGCTTACGCATGCCCACGTCGTGCTCGTTGCATTAGGGGCAGGACTGCTAATCCTGCTGGTGGAGGCTTTGCTGTTGCGCACTTCGCGCAATTTCTCCCTGATTTTGCCGGCGACACTTGGCCTTGTTGTTATTAGCGTGATTGCTCTCCTGGCGGTAGTTCCGATATCCGCGCTGTTCTCTTACCTGGTTATCCGCCGCACTACCAACCGCATACAGGCGCTTGCTGCTGCCACAAGTGCATTACGCAACGGCAACTATGCGGTACGTGTTCCGGTAGCGGGCGAAGATGAAGTTGCTCAACTCCAGGCCGACTTCAATGCCATGGCTGCCAGTCTTGAACGAGCAATGCGTGACCTCCAACAAGAGCGCGATAGAGTCGCGGGACTGCTTCAGGCGCGTCGTGAACTGGTCGCCGGTGTATCTCACGAGCTGCGCACGCCCGTTGCCACTCTCCGCAGCTATCTTGAAACATCAATCATGCACTGGAACGGCAATCCACCGCCAACACTCCGCCAGGATTTGCAGGTGATGGAAGATGAAGTGATAAGCCTCCAGGCGCTTATCGAAGACCTCTTCACCCTGTCACGTGCCGAGGTCGGCCGGCTCACTTTGCGCTGTGAACCTAACAATGTTGGTGAACTCATCCACCGAATTGTCAAAGCGCGAGCGCCTTTAGCCTGGCAGGCAAATAGAATAGAAGTTGTCGCGGAGGTGCCTTCTGAATTGCCGCCCGCGTTAGTAGATGCGAACCGCTTAGAGCAGGCACTGCAAAATCTGCTCCACAACGCTGTGCGGCACACCTCGCCTGGCGGCATCGTCGCAGTCGCAGTTGCGGCAGAGCCAGAAGCGCTCGTTCTGCATGTCAAGGATACCGGGGAAGGCATCGCACCGCAGGATTTGCCACGCATCTGGGAGCGCTTCTACCAGGCAAATAACGCAGGTAATGGTATAGGTACCGGCACAGGGCTGGGACTCGCACTCGTCAAAGAGTGGATCGAGGCCATGGGCGGAAGCGTAGCGGCCGAAAGCGTGCTGGGCGAAGGAAGTTGTTTCACCATCCGTTTGCCACAAGCTCTGTGACCAACTGATGTAGCAAATCAATTTATAATGTATATATTGATGTGTTTTGAATCAAAAAGAGACATCAACCTCGACATTTGTCTCATCTTGAATTAGACTATGTACTGAGTACATAACAAGAGTCATAGAATGAAAGGAACGGGTCTCCATGTCCCAATTGGAAAACGCTTCCCGCTCGCTCATAGAAGCCCATCAACTTGCCCGTCTACAGCTTGGCCTCACACGTATACTTCCTCATAACCGCTTTTATGAAGAAAAACTGCTTACAGGTAGGCGCTCCATCATCATGGAAAACCTGGAAGATCTCTCACGCTTACCTTTCACAACCAAGCAAGAATTTGTAGCCGACCAGGAAGCGCAACCGCCGTTTGGCAGCAATCTGACCTATCCTCTGAGCGAATATATACGTCTGCACCAGACCTCAGGTACCACCGGGCGTCCCTTGATAGTGCTTGATACACAGGAAAGCTGGGATTGGTGGGCCGATTGCTGGGTAACTGTCTACCAGGGGGCAGGTGTTAGCCGTGACGATATCGTCTTTCTTGCCTTTAGTTTCGGTCCCTTTATTGGTTTCTGGGCGGCATATGAAGGAGCTAAGCGGATTGGTGCGCTTATCGTCCCTGGCGGTGGCATGGATTCCCTGCAGCGCTTGCGAGCTATCCAGGAGGTCGGTGCAACCGTCCTGGTATGTACACCAAGCTACGCCCTGCGTCTGGCAGAAGTGGCACAGGAACATGGTATGGATATGCGCTCGTCCGGTGTACGTGCGACCATCCATGCTGGTGAGCCTGGCGCATCTATTCCTGCCACCCGCGAGCGCATAGAACGCGCCTGGAATGCCCGTACCTATGACCATGCAGGCATGACAGAACTGGGCGCCTATGGCTATAGCTGCTCAGAGCAGCAAAGGCTGCATGTTAATGAAAGTGAGTTCGCCGCGGAAATTCTTGATCCTCGCAATCACCAGCCAGTAAGCGAAGGCCAGGTCGGTGAGTTAGTCCTTACCAACCTCGGCCGTTGGGGTAGCCCGGCTATCCGCTATCGCACCGGCGACCTCGTGCGTCATGGTGGCTATTCCTGTGGCTGTGGGCGCACTTTCCTGGCTCTCCCCGGCGGTGTGCTGGGACGCGCAGACGATATGCTCATTGTGCGAGGTGTCAACATCTATCCTTCAGCGTTGGCGAACATTCTCCACCGCTTTCCCGAAGTAACCGAATACCGGATAATCGTGACTAACGACGGTCCGATGGATGAGATTGCCTTGCAGGTCGAATGCCCTCCCCAGTTGGCGCCCATCATCTCGGAGGAAATGCATATCGCTCTCAATCTACGCATTCCCATAGAGGTCGTAGAGCGGGGAAACCTCCCTCGTTTTGAGTTAAAGGCCAGGCGTGTAGAAGACCGCCGCAAGAGATAAAGGTTTGATACAACCGATACAATCGATACAAATGATACAAATGATACAAATGATACAAACCTATCCTTATCTGCTGTTGCGAGCATCGCGCCAGCGCACCAGGTCTTCGACGGCATCATAATCCCAGGTTCCGCTCATGCCCAGAATAAAATGTGACGCGCCCGCGGCAACATAGTCATCACGCTGCACATCGCTGGCAAAACTGCGCGTGCTGCAGGCGCGTTCGATTTCGCGCGGGTTGCGGTTAAACTCGGCGCACCAATTATCCAGCACTCCCAGTTTGCGGGTAAACGTTGCAACATCGGCGAAAAAGTGGGTCATATTTGCGTGTTTCGCAGCAATACGCAGCGTCTTCCTCTCGCCGCCGCCGCCGATCAATATGGGAATCTGCCGCAGGGGCTTTGGCACATCCACTTCCCAGCGGCGTTTGATGATTTCAAGCGACCGCTCCAGCGCGTCAAGGCGGCTGCCCGCAGTGCCAAATTCATACCCATATTCCCTATAATCACGCTCAAACCAACCCGCGCCTATGCCCAGGATGAGCCGTCCATTGCTGATATGATCAACCGTCTTTGCCATGTTGGAAAGAAGAGCAGGGTTGCGATAGGTATTGCAGGTGACAAGACAACCAACTTCCACCCGCTGTGTGCCGGCTGCCATGGCTGTCAGGAGGGTCCAGCCCTCGTAATGTTTGCCTTGCGGGTCGCCGTTCAGGGGGAAGAAGTGATCCCAGTCCCAGAGCGTATCAACGCCCATCGACTCGAAGCGGCGAACAGCTTCCATATATGATGAGTAGGTGGTATGCTGTGGTTGCATTTGTACGCCAACACGGATTCGACGTGTTGAGGATGATTGTGTCAAGTGCGTTTTCCTTTCGATCGTTATAATAATTTAGTTACTTCTGTATTGTAAGACAGTTTTCCCCATGTCGCAAGCATTAGGCTTCTAAGACAGGGGTTCACCCCAAACCTATCACTCCCTCTACTTGCTCTCCTTGTGGTAGCATATATAATATTACTAACGTACTTCAATGCTTAAAAGAGGAAATACGAGATGCAATCTGATATCCTTTCTCACCCGGCTCCAGTGCGCTGGGGTGTACTCGGCGTCGCTGATATAGGCATCCGGCTCGTCATCCCTGCCATACTTAGTTCTCCAGATGAGCAATTAGTCGCTATTGCCAGCCGTAATCCCGAACGCGCAAAAGAGCGCTTGGCCCATATCCCTGATTTGCGCATCTATGGTGATTACGAGCGTCTTCTCAACGACCCTGAGATCGAGGCCGTTTACATTCCCTTGCCCAACAGCCTGCATGCGGAGTGGACCATTAGAGCATTAGAAGCGGGGAAACACGTCCTGTGTGAGAAGCCCTTAGCAGTCACCGCAAAGCAAGGCACCTCGATGGCTGAAGCGGCGCGGGCCAACGACAGGTTGCTCATGGAAGCCTTTATGTATCGTTTCCACCCCCAGACTATCTGGGCTTTGGAACAGGTACAGGCTGGCCACATCGGGCCGGTCAAGTTAGTGCGCTCCTCATTTTCCTTCAATTTACTCCTGCCGCCGCGCCCGCATGATATTCGTTTGCAGGCGGCTTTAGCAGGCGGCTCGCTCATGGATGTTGGTTGCTACCCTGTAAATTTCTGTCGTGCTGTGTACGGTCATCCCCCCGTTGCCGTCGCTGCTCGCGTCCATGCTTCTTCTGCAGGTGAAGTAGAAACTTCAGCCAATGCCGTTCTCGATTTCGGCAATGGACGTTTCGGCCTGATCGATTCCAGCTTCGAACTTCCACTGCGCCAGGTAGCGGAGATTTTCGGAGAAGCCGGAACCATAACCATACCAGTACCTTTCACGCCAGGGCGTGCCGCGGCCGAAGTTGTGCTCACCTTGGAAGATCAGACGATTCACCAGCGCGTCGCCCCCGTCGATCATTACCGGCTTGAGGTCGAACATTTCGGAGCATGTGTGCGTTCCGGCACTCAACCAGCTTTTAGCCTGGTAGAGACTATCGAGAACCTCGCAACCATGGAAGCCATCTACCAGTCCGCCGGATTCCTCTGGCCAATCGAATAAGATCCCGGTGCAGAAAAATATTAGGTGCTTCCTCCCGCCTGTGTTCACGCGGCGGGAGGAAGCACCCCCTTCTTTTCCCTGGTGGAAATTTATCGGCTGTTCTGCTTTTCTAATTTTTTCGATAAAACCACGCCCGTATTCAGACCGACCGTGTGCAATCCGCCAAAGAAGCGCGCATGTTCCATCTTAATACAGCGGTCCTGCACGAATGTCACCCCGGCCTCACGCGCTCGCGACCCTACCTGGTCGTTGCGAATACCCAGTTGCAGCCACAACACCCTGGCTCCAATCGCGATGGCTTCCTCCGCTATGGGTGGCACATTCCCTGCTTTACGAAATACATCTACAATCTCAATCGGTTCTCCCGCCTCTTTCGCCTCCGTCAACGAGGCATAGACGCGCTTGCCTAACAACGTCTGTCCAGCATAACGCGGGTTGACGGGGATGATGTCATAGCCCTCTGCCTGCAGGTAGATGGCGACAAAGTGGCTGGGGCGATACTGGTCGGCTGAAATGCCAACAATAGCGATGTGCCGGTTTTGCTGCAATAACTTTAAGCGGTCGTACATATCGGGTATTTGATAATTCATGTTAATCAATCCTGGAGTCCAGAGCTTATAAAAAATCGAGAGAAGCAGGACAACTCTCACCCGTAATCATACGTGAAATCCAAAGAAAAATCAAAAACCCGGTTTCAGCCACGGCTCCAGAAGGGAGTGCAGAGGGCGCGAGCCCTTTGCCGGGGTTCGGGGTGACCCCGAAGCTCCCTTTTCCTGTTTCGTCGCCTCAGGCAGCATCAGTCGGATAACTGAACAGTTACATCCTACCTCAGTAAGGCGAAACTGCCATCAATTAGTATCCTGAATAGTACTTGTAGATAAGGCAGAATCTTATGGTCGATGTGATACCATGTACATACATGCTTATGATGAAGTTAAGAGGAAACACAATATAGCACGAGAGGAACCCGCCATGCCAGAAATCGACAGCGATCATGTTTTTGGATTTGACACCCTATCTGTCCACTCCGGGCAGCGACCCGACCCGACTACGGGGGCCAGAGCCGTACCTATCTACCAGACCACTTCCTTTGTCTTTGACGATACCGATCACGCGGCGCACCTGTTTGCCCTGCAGCGCTTTGGCAATATCTACACACGCATAATGAACCCCACCACCGCCGCTTTTGAAGAGCGTATCGCTGCGCTCGAAGGCGGTACAGGGGCGCTCGCCACTGCGTCAGGCATGGCAGCCCAGATGGCAACAATGATGACATTGCTCCGCCCCGGTGACGAAATTGTCTCTTCCAGCAGCCTTTATGGAGGCACGCACACGCAGTTCGACCTGACCTTGCGTACCTGGGGTGTCAACACCATTTTTGTGGACAGTACCGATCCCGAAAATTATCGCAAAGCAATCACCCCGCGCACCCGAGCCCTCTATGGCGAGACGATTGGCAATCCACGCGGAGATGTACTCGATTTACGTGCCGTAGCAGACATTGCACATGAAGCGGGTATCCCCTTAATTGTGGACAACACCTTCGCCACGCCCTATCTCTGTCGTCCATTTGAGCATGGCACCGACATTATTGTGCACTCCGCGACGAAATTCATCGGCGGCCACGGCAACTCTATTGCAGGCGTGCTGGTCGAATCGGGCAAGTTCCCCTGGGACAACGGCAAGTTTCCCCATATCGTCGATCCCTCGCCCGGCTACCATGGTGTGAAGTTTTACGAAACGTTCGGGGATTTTGCCTTTGTAATGAAGGCCAGGTGTGAGACCGTGCGTGACACCGGCGCGTGCCTCAGCCCTTTTAACTCCTTTCTTTTGTTACAGGGGTTGGAAACCCTGTCGTTGCGCATGGAGCGTCACTGTCAAAACGCGCTGCGCGTAGCGCAGTTTCTACAGGAGCATCCAGCCGTGAGTTGGGTTAGCTACCCAGGGCTACCCGGCGATCCCTCCTATGAACTGGCTAAACGCTACCTGCCGCGCGGCGCAGGCTCCATCTTCACCTTCGGTGTCAAAGGAGGCTACGAGGCAGGCAAAACAGTAATCAACAACGTGCGTTTGTTCTCACACCTCGCCAATGTGGGTGACACGCGCAGCCTCATCATTCACCCTGCCAGCACAACCCACCAGCAGCTTTCCGAAGAAGACCTGTTGGCCGGTGGTGTAACGCCCGATCTCATCCGCCTCTCCATCGGCATTGAGAACATAGAGGACATCCTATGGGACCTGGACAAGGCGCTACATGCAACCATATAGCTTGCGTAGCTCCTCTCGAAGATTCAAGAGGTGCAGCAAATAAAGTTGTACACCAGACGTCTACGGCTCATAAGGCTCTTTTACTTTTACTTAAGAGGTATGACGACCATCTTGCTCTCTTGCACACTGGTCCAATGCATTGAGAATAAGCGGAATATCTTGCTCACTCGTTGACCAGTTGACAAATGCTGCGCGGATGGCAGGCTTTCCCCCGAAGAAGGTGGGTGTGAGCAAGACACGTCCGTCCTCCTTGAGCGCCTCCAGGAAGTGGTCGCGCTGCGCTGCATCCGCGCCCCGCAGAGCGAAACAGACGATATTAAGACGAACCGGCGCTAACAGTTCAAAGTACGGAGATGGCTCAAGGCCTTGAGCCATCTGCTGCGCCAGAGAGCAGCAGCGCGTGACCAGTTCCCGATACCCGGCCCTACCGTAGGCCATCAACGTCATCCAAGCTGGCAGAGCACGGAAACGCCGGGAATCTTCGGGAGTGCGATGCGACAGATCCGAGCCATCTCCCAGGTAGGCAGCGGTGACTTTGAACACCTGCTGATGTAAGCCGAGATGACGCGTAAAGACAAATCCTGAATCATAGGGCACATTGAGCCATTTGTGCCCATCGGAGATGATCGAATCGGCGGCATCCAGGCCACGCAGGAGATGGGCACAGGCGGGATCGCAGGCGGCAAACAGGCCAAAGGCACCATCAACATGCAGCCACGCTCCATACGTTTTGCACAGCCCGGCAAGCGCTTCCAGATCATCGAAATCGCCGGTATTCACTTCGCCCGCACTTGCCACGACGATAGCAGGAGTACCGTTCAGCGCCGACAGGCGCTTATCCAGCGCCTCTGGATCGACGGCCATCCTGCCTGGAAGACAGGGCAGAACTTCCATCGCCTGTCGTCCCATACCAAGCATCGACAAGGCCTTCAAGATACTGGCATGAGGCGACCCACCAAGCACAGGAATAGGTGGTACATTCCATAATCCTTGTTCGGAGACATCAATCCCAAGTCGCGCAACTGCCCACTGGCGCGCCGTCGCCAGTGCGACGAAATTGGCCTGCGTCGCCCCGCTGACAAAGGCTCCTTCAAAAGACTCAGGAAGGGTGAAGAGAGTGCGCAGCAACCCTAGTGTCTCGTGCTCAACCGTCGTGGCAATCGAGTCACCGTCGCTCCCCACATTTTGATCATACGATGAGACGAGCCAGTCTCCCGCCAGGGCAGCCGGAGTACTGCCACCCGTCACAAAGCCTAGATAACGGGGACCTGGAGATGCTGAAAGCAAGGTTTCATATTTTGCCCGGAATGCTGAGAGTGCCCTCTGAGCCCCTAAGCCTTCTTCCGGCAAGACATCGTGCGGAAGCGCTTGAGGGGTACGACCAGCAGGCCGTGTTGCAAGACTTTCCAGAAACTCAAGAGCAGCAGCATGAGTGGCTTCAAGAAGGGCACTTAGGTGTTGATGATCGTATTGTAAGCTCATAGAATCTTCTTCCTACTTTTTGTAAGTGCGCATCGAACGTCATTACCATTCACTATACAAAAGAGGAGGGAGAAAAGGTAGAGCCATGAAGCCAGTGCAGGCAGAGCCAAATCTCCTCATCAAGAGAGATTTGTGCCTGTTAGCCTGTTCGAAGCACAGAAACTACGACCCAATCTGCGTTTTGAGATTTGCCTAAAAACACTGCTGGATCGAATGAATCGCTATTGCTGTCAAAGCATAGTTTGAGACGGTTTGGCTGGAAATGCGGCTCACTGATGCAGGGTCAGGGCTGTCTATATGCTTGACACCTTTTCCAAAGGTGATCGAAGTTGGCCGAGGGAGCCAGGTACCACTCGTTAGGATCGAGTTCCAGAGGAGCAATCGTGCGTGCTGGTAGACCACCGGTAGCCACACGTTCGCTGAAAGCGCGCATCGCTTCACCTGAGGGCTTAACTGTACCGTCATAGCGCGTCAGGCCGAAAAATCGCTCGTGTTCATGCGTATCAAAAGGCGGCTTCTCCCACAGCACTGGGTGGTAGTCCGAGAACATCCAACTGAACGCGCCAAGTGCGCCACACCGCACCAGCTTCTCCAGTACCTCCTGGTAGTATTCAGCGCCAGCTGCGTCATCCGCGAAGTATTGTCGGCTCTCAAATGCACCGCGCCGTATTACTTTATGTTCAGAAATATCGCCTTTTTCTGAGCTGGCATACCCAAATTCTTCAAACAGTACACGTTTGCCCCTCATCGAGGCTTGACAAACCATTCTCTCTTGATTATCCTGTTCTTAGAGAAGAACAAAAAGTTCACTATAGTGAACCCACTCGCAAGGCAAGATAAGCGCGTATAATATACGGGAGGGGCCAATTTGAGATTGGTAAGCGAAAGGAGGTCAGCATGCGTCAACTGATTACGTTGTACGTAAATGACGAGCGCCGTGAAGTAGCGGTTTTGCCGCATCATACGCTCCTCGAGGTGCTGCGTGAAGATATGGGCTTGATTGGCACCAAGCATGGCTGTGAACTGGGGGAGTGCGGCGCCTGTACCGTGCTGCTCGATGGTATGCCGGTGCTTTCTTGCCTCACACTGCCGCTAGAAGTACAGGAAAGCGCAATCACTACCATCGAGGGCCTGGAGCAGAACGGCAAGTTGCATCCCTTGCAGGAAACGTTCGCTGAACTGGGCGCAGCGCAATGTGGCTACTGCACACCGGGTATGCTGCTTTCCGGCGTTGCCTTGTTGCAAGCACATCCTCATCCCACCCGCGAGCAGATGAAGGAATATCTCGCCGGGAACCTCTGCCGTTGTACCGGATACACGAAAATCTATGAAGCCGTTGAAGCTGCTGCTCAACGCATATCCGGCGCAGATGCACAGGCGGTTCATCCTGAAGTGGAGGAATATCATGGCTAAACCAGCGCAAGATCAACAACAGAAACAGCATGCATATAGGGTTATTGGTACGCCCCGCCCTAAAGTCGATGCCTATGCCAAAGTAACCGGCCGGGCATTGTACGCCGATGATATTATGCTTCCACGCATGCTCTTTGGACAGCTACTGCGTTCGCCGCACGCACATGCCCGTATTCTTTCCATTGATACCACCCGTGCATTGGCGCTGCCAGGCGTGCTTGCCGTCATTACCGGCGCAGACCTCCCACAGAAATATGGTATTCTCCCCTCCAGCCAGGACGAGTACGCCCTCGCTATCGACAAAGTACGCTATGTAGGCGACCCCGTGGCCGCCGTTGCTGCACTCGACCCTGACATCCTCGATGAAGCGATCAAGCTCATCGATGTGGAGTACGAGATCTTGCCCGCGATCATGAGTATCGATGAAGCGCTGGCACATCCCGAAGTCAAGATCAACGACGAAGCGCGTATCGGCAACATTCACAAGGCGGTCTCCTACGAATTTGGCGAGGTCGATGCCGCTTTTGCCGCGGCAGATTACATTCGCGAAGATTGGTTCTACTACGAAGGCAATAATCATGCCCCCATCGAAGCGCATGCCTGTGTTGCTCAATGGGAACCAAATCCCAGCGACCCCGTCGGCGGTAAACTGACGCTCTGGTCTTCTACCCAGACACCCCATTATGTGCACCGCGAGTTGAGCAAGGTGCTGGGCATACCACAGTCACATATCCGGGTCATAGCTCCCAATGTTGGTGGTGGGTTTGGTGGCAAAAGTGACCCATTTTCGCATGAAATCTGCGCCTCTGAGTTGTCTCGCCGCACTGGTCGGCCGGTCAAGATCACCTGCACACGCGAAGAAGTATTTCTGATCCACCGTGGTCGTCATCCCGTAAAAATGTGGATCAGAACAGGCGTCAAGCGCGACGGCACGCTGACAGCAATGCACTTCCGCTCGTTCCTCGATGGCGGCGCGTATGGCTCGTACGGCATCGCTACAACCTACTACACCGGCGCCTTGCAGACCGTGACCTACAAACTGCCCTGCTACAAGTTTGAGGGCATGCGTCTTTTTACCAACAAGCCGCCGTGTGGCCCAAAGCGTGGTCATGGCACGACGCAGCCGCGTTATGCCGTAGAGGCGCATCTCGACAAGATTGCGCACGATCTCGGCATCGACCCCGTTGAACTGCGTCGTCGTAACTTGATTGAGCCGTATACCTACACCGTTAATGGCCTGCGTATCACCAGTTGTGCGCTTGGTGAGTGTCTCGATCAAGTCGTCGAACGCTCCGGCTGGCATGAATTTCATGCTAACAAATCAGCCGCATCAGCAAATCTTCACGCGTCAAATGGAAATTCACAGCAGCGGCCAACGATTAAGCGCGGCCTGGGATTGGCTGCCTCGGCATACATCTGTGGCGCGGGCAAGCCGATCTACTGGAACGACCTGCCTCACTCTGCTGTGCAGATCAGACTCGACCGTGGAGGTGGCGTTACCGTCTATTGTGGCGCTACCGATATAGGGCAAGGTTCAACATCTATTCTTGCCTATATCGTTGCAGAAGAGCTGGGTATCCAGCCCGAGCGCATTCACCTCGAAACCGCCGATACGACACTCACTCCGGTCGATCTCGGCTCCTATTCCAGTCGTGTCACTTTCATGGCAGGTAATGCTGCCATCGCTGCCGCTCGCAAATTAAAAGAACAGCTCTTCGAGGTCGCATCCGAACGCCTGCAAGTGCCTCTCGAACGATTACAGGCTGCCAATGATGTAATCTATGACGAACATGACCCGGGTGTAGTGTTGCCCTTTGAACATGCTGTGCAATTTGCCGAAGCTCGTTTTGGCGCCCTGGTTGCCGCTGGTTCATACGCTCCGCCTGAAGGTATCCATGGTGATTACAAAGGCGCTGGTGTTGGCCCTTCGCCTGCCTATTCCTACTCGACTTGCGTGGCACAGGTAGCCGTCGACGAAGAAACGGGCGAGCTAGTGGTTGAAAAGCTCTGGCTTGCGCACGACGTAGGACAGTCTATCAATCCCTTACTGGTAGCTGGCCAGGTCGAGGGTGGTGCCTACATGGGCTGTGGCGAAGCCGTCATGGAACAGCAAATTTTCCGCAAGGGGCGCCACAAAATACCGTCCTTGCTGGACTATAAACTGGCCACAACGCTGGATACTCCAGAGATCGAAACCATCCTCGTCGAGATTCCCGACCGCGAGGGACCCTTTGGTGGGAAGGAAGCAGGCCAGGGACCTCTGAACCCGGTTATCCCGGCCATTGCCAACGCGGTCTACGATGCCGTAGGTGTGCGCATCGACGAGGTGCCGATTACCTCTGACAAGGTGTTCAGAGCTCTGAAAAACCTGGCCCAAGGCAAGGGAGCGGAACTCCAACCCATGCCCACTGAAGCTCCCTCTCCCTGGCCAACTCGCCTCATCACCTGGCAAAGTAACGGCAGCCAGGTAGCCGATCAGAGCAAGACAAACCAGGTTCCTGTACAAGGAGGAGTTTTCTGATGCTGCGACTGCCACCATTTCGCTACCTTGCCCCCCGCTATCTCGATGAGGCCGCGCAGCTGCTGGTTCAGGAGGGCGATCAAGCCATGCTGGTCGCTGGGGGTACCGACCTCTACCCTAACATGAAACGTCGCCAGTTTACCCCGCCTGTGCTAATTGGCTTGCGCGGCATTCCAGAGTTAAAAAGCATCAGTGGCTCGTCTGATCAGGGTATGCGCATCGGGGCTGGCGTGACTCTTGCCAGGCTTGCTGAACATCCAGTGCTGCTTGCGCATTATCCTGCGCTGGCTACCGCTGCCGGCTCAGTCTCGACACCGCAGCTGCGTAACGCCGGCACAATCGGCGGCAATCTGCTGCTCGACACGCGCTGCAACTACTACAACCAAACCGAGTTCTGGCGCCGCTCAATCGGCTACTGTATGAAGAAGGATGGCGATGTTTGCCTCGTGGCTCCCGGCAGTCCTCGTTGCTGGGCCATCTCCTCGGCAGATACCGCCCCGGTACTGGTCAGCCTCGGCGCATCCGCGCGTCTCGTAAGTGCGCGAGGTGAGCGCGTTATACCAGTACATGAACTGTTTCGCGACGACGGTATGCATCCCTATACCATAGCCGCGGACGAGATACTCAGCGAGGTCATCCTCCCGCCTGCCGCTGGCTGGCAAAGCGTCTATTTGAAACTGCGTCGTCGCGGCTCCTTCGACTTTCCCATTCTCGGTGTTGCGGTGGCACTGCTCACCGCCCCTGATGGCTCAGTGGCCGGTGCACGCATCACGCTTGGCGCTGTCGCCTCTCATCCCGTGGAGGCAAGAGACGCCGCGGCCTTGTTAACCGGTAATCAGCTCACTCCGGATGCGATCAACGCGGCCGCTGCCACTGCCGCCAAACGTGCCAAGCCTTTGGACAACGCCGATCTGTCCATGAACTATCGCAAGCAGTTGGCCACCATCTACGTTCGCCGCGCGCTCGATCATTTTCTGCATGACCAATCTCGCCTGCCAGCATAACCTGTGCGAACATGCGCCTCTACCCTACTGATACTGTAGGATAGAGGCACTCTATAACCTGATATTCTTCTTTGATTAGCAAGCCCAGGTGATCGTGTGTGTATTGATAGGTCCTTGGAAAAAGAATAATCCCGGTATACAGGCATTAAATGGCACGGTGATCGTCACCAGCACGCTCTGACCTGGAGCAAGCACCCCACCGGATGGACTGAATAAAATATGCCCTGGCACGTTCGTGAATGCAGACCAGTGCAGGTTACTCTGGGCATCCGGCCTGGAAAGCACTCTTGCGAAGCAGACGAATGTCCCGTTTTTATTACAGTCCAGGTGCCCCACGATACTCATCGATAGTGGACGCAGATCAAGTATCGACGGTGCTGCTGCAGCAGGTGGAGGTGTGGTCGGCTGCGGTGCTGCTGTAGGTTTCGGCGAAGGTAGAGGTGTCCGCAGCGGTGTTGGTGTTATCGTTGGAACCGGTGCTAGCGTAGGAGCTGGCGTTGGAATCACCGGTCCAGCTTGTCCCTGGGCTACTGAACCGCAGGAAGCGAGAATACCGACTACAATAGCTGTACAGAGAACTACGATAACCTCATTCGTGCGCCCCTCTGAGTGAAATCGTGTGAAACGCGCAACCAACTCGCGCAATCTGAGATGTAACATATCAATCCTTTCGGGTAGAAAGACACTTCCTGCCGGTTTTCCATGCTAGCATGGTCTTCATAAGCTAGATACGTCTGGGGTTACTCAGAGCATATGTGTTGATACAAACCTCTGCTATCAGGAGAAAATTCAGGAGTGACAGATCTACCCCAGCTTGCTGAATTTGTGCTACACTTTCAAAAGGATTTGGGAACAAGGATTCAGGAGAAGAAAACCATACTAATTGGAGTAATGCATGGCACAAATGATTGACAGGACAACAGAACACACCACCGTTGGTAAGCGCACTCGACGCCAGGACGGCTTCGATAAAGTGATTGGACGCACTCGCTTTGCTGGTGATATATCGACAGCAGGCCTGTTGCATGCCCGCCTGGTGCTCAGTCCGTATGCCCACGCGCGTATCGTCAGTATCGATACCTCGGCAGCTTTAGAAATTCCGGGCGTAAAAGCTGTCTATACCAGCGAGACGTTGGGTATGTCGAACCCTGAAAGTAGCTCGCGCTCACAATCTCCCCTCGCCTCAAAAGAAGCATTGTGGTGCGGCCAACCCGTCGCTATCGTGCTGGCGGAGACCGAAGAGGCTGCTGAAGATGGCCTAGCCGCCGTAGATGTTGAATACGAGCTATTACCGGTCGTGATGGACCCGGTTGCTGCTATGCAGCCAGGTGCACCCCTGGCACGAGTCAACATAAAAGAAACTTCATCTGAGATCGCAGGCGGTGGTGCCCATGCTGCTGTCTCCGAGGGAGATGTAGCAGAGGCGGACCAGGAAGAACTTTCACAAAATGTAAGCGATAAGGCACACCTGCACGGTGGCGATATTGAAGCGGGATGGCGCGAAGCCGAGGTAGTCGTCGAACGCACCTTTAAAACCAGCGTTGTACACCAGTCCTACATTGAGCCTCAATCGATTATCGTTGTCCCCAGCGCTTCTGGGCACCAGTTAACCATATGGGCTAGTTCACAAGGCATGCTCGCCGTACGCTCGGATGTAGCTCAGGCGCTCGAAATGCCCGAGCGGCAAATACGTGTAGAGTCAGTCCCCATAGGTGGTGCCTTCGGTGGCAAATTTGGGCTTATAGAACCCCTTGCCGCTGCTGCCGCTTACACTTCGCGCAGACCTGTGCGCCTGGCCTACACACGTACAGACGATCTCTCCGCCGGCAACCCCGCGCCGCAGTCGATCATCACCCTTAAGCTTGGCGCGAAACGCGATGGCACGCTTGTTGCAATGCAAGGAAAAGTCATTTTTGATACCGGGGCATACGCCGGTTCAGCCGTCTTCCTGGGCGGCCTTATCCTCGGCAGCAACTATCGTTGCCCCAATTATGATTTCCGCTGCTATGAGGTGATGACCAATAAAGTTGGAGTTGGCGCGTATCGTGCCCCTGGTGCTCCTCAAGCTACCTTCACGTTGGAATCAACCGTTGACGAGTTGTGCCAAAAGTTGCAGATGGATCCCGTCGCTTTCCGCCTGAAAAACGGCCTGAAAGAGGGAGATCCGACTATGGATCATCGCACGTGGCCGCGTATCGGCTTGCTTGAGTGCCTGCAGAAAGCTCAGGAACACCCGCTTTGGGCCAAACGCCAGGAACAGAAGGTTGTACCCGCCGAACTACAGGGCTGGAAGGTTGGCGTAGGCGTAGCTGCCGGTAGCTGGCCCGGTGGTACAGAACCCGCTGCAGCTGCCTGCCGCCTGGAGTCCGATGGCACAATCACTATTATCGTTGGTACCGTTGATCTCACCGGCTCTGATACATCGCTCGCGCTGATTGCGGCTCAAGTCCTGGGCATGCCGGTTGATTCCGTCAACACTGTACATGACAATACCGATACCATGCCTTACAGCGGTGGTACAGGTGGCAGCAAAACTACACCTACGATGGGTGCTGCCGTGCTCTCTGCAACACAGGATGCACGCAACCAGATTCTGACCATTGCTTCTGATATGCTAGAGGCCTCACCGTCAGATCTGGAGATCGATGGAGACAAAGTGGTCGTTCGCGGCTCTCCTGCTAAGAGTGTCAAGTTGACGGATATCGCTTCGGCCTCGATGCGCTTTGCAGGTAAATATGAACCCATCTATGGGCGTGGTCGTTCCGCTCTCAGGACAAGCGCGCCCCTGTATGCCGTACACGTGGCGAAAGTAGCAGTCGATCCCGCTACCGGCGAGGTGCGCGTGCTTGATTACCTTGCCGTGCAGGATGTCGGCTTTGCTATCAACCCGGCGGAGGTCGAAGGCCAGATCTTCGGCGGGGTCACACAAGGTCTGGGCTGGGCGCTCTTTGAAAATCTTGTTTACGATGAGAATGGGCAGTTGCTCACATCTAACCTGATGGATTATGCGCTGCCGCATAGCCAGGATGTTCCGCACATCTCGTCCATCCTGGTCGAAGTCCCTTCCGCTCACGGTCCCTTTGGAGCCAAGGGTGTCGGCGAACCCCCTGTCGTACCAGTTGGCGCGACCATAGCGAATGCCATCTTCGACGCTGTAGGCGTGCGTATGACGCAACTCCCCATCACGTCCGAGCGCCTGTTTATGGCAATGCAATAGCATATAAATTTGACGGGGCAAGGTAATCTTGCCCCGTCAAATTTATATGCTATACTATTTTTATATCTATCTTCTGCATCACATCACATAGCTCTTGTGTGACGTGTCCGTACTGTGTTTATTAGCAAAGAAAACACTAGCGGCCACTGGTTACGTTACACGGCATCCCATATGCTGGCAATGTAATCTCTGACCCCGAAGGAGCTTGAATGATGGCAAACTCCGATGCCTCTAAAACAAACTCGACGGAAGTCTCTGCTGCCGTTCCGCCCGAGCAGTCACCTGTTGATGTCGCTCCACCGGTAGGCATAACCCCGCCGCAGATACTGGCGCAGGATGCCGCCGCTGGCCGGCGTGGTGCAGCGTGGCGTCTATTGCACTGGATTATGGAGAATGATCCTCGTGCAGTCGTCGCTGTTTCCTCGCTTGATGACGACCGCCTGGCACGGAATCTCCTGGAATTTATCGCAGTGGGGACCTGGGCGGGCAAGCCGTTTGTCATTCCTGCGCCGCTGCGTTCTCCGCATACACGCACGCGACTCCGTACGCTTTTCCTACCTGGAGCAGGCCTCGACTCCGTGCGTTCCCAGCGAGTGGCAATGGCAGCGGCACGTGATAAACGACCCGCGGTGCGAGAGACCGCCACCTACATCCTGGGTATCCTTGAAAGTCCAGTTGCAACTCCCGTGTTGATTGAGGCATTGAATGATTCCGTACCCACTGTACGTATGCAGGCAGCCAAGGCGCTGGGACGTGTAGGCGATCCTGTGGCCGTGCCTGCTTTGCTCAATGCGCTGCGTGGCGCGGACGAACAGGTGGGGAGCCAGATCTTCTCTGCATTAGTGCGCTTGGGCCACGCCGCAGTTCCAGCGCTGATGGAAACGAGTGCTAGTAATTCCGCTTGGATGCGTTGGCAATGCATGCGTGCTCTAGGGGGGATACACGATCGTCGCGCCCTGCCAGTGTTAGTAGGCGCCCTTACCGATTCAGATCACTCGGTGGCGTGGATGGGCGCTAAAGGCCTGGTACATTTTGGTAGACTTGGCGTGGAACCGGTGCTTCAGCTGCTGATGCTGGCAGAGATGTCACCCTGGCTGGTAGAGACCGCTTCATACGTAATGCATAGCCAGGCCCAACACGACCCTAAACTAAAGCCCTACCTTGAGCCGGTAATACAACGTATGCATGGTACAGCCTACCGGGTAGGTACAGCTCCTGCTGCGCAAAATGCACTAACGAAATTGAAAGCCGACGGATTGATTGATCTGGACTAGCCCGGCAGGAGCAAGCCCCATACGCGCGAACTTAAGAGGGTCAGGGCGACCGCCAGACTCGTTCCTCCTCTACGCTAGATCGGCCCGCGAAATCCGTGTATAGTAGGGGCGGGGCAATCGCTCGTGAAACGCTTACGTTCGCGCCTCTGGGGCCTGCTAAACTGTCTGCCCCGGCTTCATCTCGACCACCTCGACCTCGTTAAGGCCGAGCGCTTGTAGAGCCTGCCGTAGTGCGGCAGGTGTCCCTGTCAGTATAGGGAATGTTGCATAGTGCATAGGAATCACATGCTTCACACCAAGCAGGCGCACAGCGATAGCCGCCTCTCGGGGCCCCATTGTGTAGAAGTCACCAATCGGCAGCAGAGCTACATCCGGCTGGTAGAGTTCACCGATGATCTGCATATCGCTGAAAGCACACGTGTCGCCGGCATGATAGAGCTTGCGCCCATTTTCAAACTCAATCACATACCCGCAGGCATCACCGGCATAAGAGCCATCTTCAACACCGGACGTATGGATAGCATGCGTCATCGAGACCCTGATCCCTTCGACGTTTACCGAGCCGCCCTTATTTATGCCTATCATCTGCTCAACGCCCTTTGATCCAAGCCAGCCTGCCAGCTCCACAATGGCAACAGTTGTCGGTTTGGTGGCCTTAGCAATGTCGACAGCATCGCCCATATGGTCAAAGTGACCATGCGTCACCAGCATCAAGTCAACCTTGTCAACGCGTTTGAGTCCCTCCGGGCACGCCGGATTCTGGAAAGTCCAAGGATCAATCAGTACGATCTTTCCTCCTGGAGTCGTGACCTTAAAGGTGGCATGTCCTAGCCACGTAATTTGTACGCCATTCAGTTGCATGTTACTGTCCTCCTTGAAAGTAAACTGGTTTGCTGTGCTTCAGATTTTTCTCCCAAAGGCCAACCTTCTCTTTATCTTGTTATCTTGCCTCCTTATAAGGGTAATGCAGTTTCTTATCGCCTTGCTCCCAGTTCTCACGCAGTCCTGGAGTAGCAAGGTCCCAGTCTGGGCGAATCTTGCGCGTGACTTCCCGCAGGTCTTGCCAGAGTTCCTCCGGCGACGGCCTGCCCCAGAACCAGTAGCCATTGTAGATCTTGTAGATCAGCAGCCCCGGCTCGAGTACCAGAGTATGTGGGATCATAGGATTATGGTGCGGGTCCGTATACTCCTGTATATCCAGGTCTTGCTGCACCTTGCGCCCCGAATCCGAGAGAAATGTCCACTGCGCCCCCACGGAATCTCGGAACTCGTTCGTCTCGTAAATGTTGTCCGTCGAGATGGTCACGATTTTCGTGTAGGCCACGGCGATCTTTGGATAAAAGGCGGCCAGTGCAAGATGTTGCTGGTGATCCTTCGGGCAGAAGTGCCCGCGTGACAGGATCAAGATCATCGGATCAATGCCTTGCAGCTCACTGAGACGCTGCCGCTGTCTCATATGGTCGGTCAACTCATAATCGGGAAAGCGAGCGCCTGGGACGATGTCTGAACGCATCATAGTTCTCCTTGTGTTTCACTAGAAACTGACGTAACGCATATAGTTACAACACACAAAACAAGTAAGACAAGGCGATGCATTCCTCCCTGCTTCCAGGTAGAATAATCCTTTTTCATCCTAGCACGCCCGATGAATATCGTGGCCGTATCTCCCGCCCAGAATTGAAACGATCATAGGCGAAATGCTGCATATCACCGGGTTTCTTACCTGTCAGAATGAATTGCGCCATCCACTGCCCAACGCTGGGAGAGAGCTTGAAGCCATGACCACTAAAGCCGGCCGCGCAGTATAAACCTCCATACACCGCAAGGCGATCCAGGATTGGGTGATAGTCGGGCGTATCATCGTAAATACCCGCCCAGCCGCCGCGCGGTACCGCGCGCGCGAGCGCGGGAATACTGCCTGCAGCCATCGTGCTGAAGTACACAATCTCCTGTTCTGACAGCCCTTGAGCATAGTTATCGGGATCGCTCGGCGTAAAAACGTTCTCCGTCGAACCAACCAGCGTTACACCGCCAATGTCCGGTCGCAAGTAAATTTGGCGTGTCAGGTCGAGTCCAACAGCGTGTAAGCCCATGCGGCCCCCGAAATCATCAGGGCGACGTAACGCTGTCATCGGGTGTCTTGTGGGAGTGACAGGCAATGAAATACCCAGTGCTTGCGCCAGTCCAACACTCCACACATTAGCAGCCAGTACGACAATCGGCGCATGTATGTCACCTGTTGAGGTGCCTACACCTGTCACGCGCTCCCCCTCTGTCAGAATTTGCGTCGCTGTTACACCTTCGCGCATAAGTGCTCCGAAGTCACGAGCACGCTTCGCGAAACAGTGCGTTGTTGCCATAGGGTCTGCCACCCCGGTCGCCGGCTCGTAACACGCCAGTTCCACGCCCTCCCCGTTGTATCCAGGTGCCGCCTCGCTAACCTCTGCCGAGCCGATCAATTGTGTATCAACACCCTGCTCCTGCTGCATCTTCACGTTCGCGCGCAAGGCTTCGGCTCCTTGCATATCCGTCATAACGACCATGCCCGTAGTAAGAAAGCCACAATCGCCGCCAATCAGGTCATCAAAATGCTGGAAAACGGCGAGGCTGTCCGTCGCCATGCGAACCGTGAAATCGTTGGAGTAATGCTGCCTCACAATAGCTCCCGAACGTCCTGACGTGCCAGTGCAGAGCGCCTGCCGCTCTAACAACACAACCTGGCCACCACCTTGCTTTGCCAGGTGGTAGGCAATGCTGGCACCCATCACCCCTCCCCCAATAATGACGATATCGGCCGTCTCAGACATAGCAGTCCCCCTGGACTATTTTCCTGGCACCCCTCGCGGCTGCCGGGACATATACCCTTCCCCTTTCAGCTTAGCAGCCAAAAATAGAAATTGCAAGCAGTACCCCGGAATATTTTCAAAAGGTACTCGTGTTATTATTTATGATCGTCTAGCTAATAAAAGGTAAGCACAGCACAAACTCAACATTCCTTGACAAGCAAAAAAAGTGCGTGGTACTCTTTTGTAAGAACTAATAAATAGTAAGTTGATACACTTAGTCAACAATATCGAGAGGTAATTTATCATGGGTGATGCGTCTCGCGAGATTATGCGGCAAGCTCGCAAGCAGGTGCCAGAGTGGTCGCCCTCTCAGGTAAACGAGGCTTTAGCTAATCAGCATGAGCCTGGACCTGCAGACCAGGAGATTGTCCTTGTAGATGTACGAGAGAAGCATGAATGGAATGAGGGTCATATCCCAGACGCTGTCCATGTCCCTCGTGGCTTTCTTGAACTGCAGATAGAAGAGGCTGTTCCTGACAAGTCAAAGACAGTCGTGCTCTACTGCGCCGGTGGAGTGAGGTCTCTTATCGCCGGAACCACCTTGCAGCAGATGGGCTATCGGAACGTAATTTCGATGTCGGGTGGCTTTGGACAGTGGAAGGGCAGTGGATATCCCTTCGTGCAGCCTCGTACATTGAGCGAGGCCCAGTCCAAGCGCTATAGTCGCCATTTGCTTGTACCAGAAGTAGGCGAGCAGGGCCAGCTCAAGCTACTCGATTCGCGTGTCCTGTTGATAGGCGCGGGCGGTCTTGGTTCTCCCGCGGCATATTACCTGGCTGCAGCCGGTGTTGGCGCGATTGGCATCATAGATGCAGACGTGGTAGATGAGAGCAACCTGCAGCGTCAGATTTTACATAACACGAAGCGCATTGGGCAGTATAAAGCTGAGTCAGCCCGCGAAACGATAGAGGCGCTGAACCCCGATGTGAAGGTTATCACCCATATCGAGCGCCTGGATGAAACCAACGTGGCTCGCATCATAGCAGACTACGATGTGATTGTTGACGGCACGGACAATTTCCCCACGCGCTATTTGCTGAACGACGCCGCCTTGATTGCCAATAAACCTGTTGTTCATGGCAGCGTCTTCCGCTTCGAGGGCCAGTTGACCGTCTTCAAACCGTACGAAGGGCCTTGCTATCGCTGTCTCTATCCAGAGCCGCCTCCTCCAGAGCTGGCGCCAGGTTGCGCAGAGGCTGGAGTTCTGGGCGTACTGCCGGGCATCATTGGTCTGTTGCAAGCGACAGAGACCATCAAACTCCTGCTTGGCATTGGCGAGCCTTTGGTTGGTCGCCTGATGACCTATGACGCCCTGGCTGGCGAGTTCAGTGAACTGCGCCTCTTCCGCGATCCGCAGTGCCCGGCCTGTGGCGAGCATGGCCATCCAGAGAATCTGCCGACCTATGCAGATGTCTGCGCTATTCCGCTAAACTAGTCATTCATAACAAGATCTCTGTACATAAGGAGTAGTAAAATGGCAACAGTCCGTCTTGCGCCTGTCTTGCGAGCCTCTGCAGGTGGTTCGAAGCAGGTGAGCGCCCAGGGAAGTAATCTCGCGGAAGTATTGAACGATCTGTACGCTCGTTTCCCTGCCCTGAAAGAGCAGATTCAGCCTGAGGATAGCCTCAGCCGCTTTATCAATGTCTATGTCAATGACCAGGATGTGCGCTATTTGCAGGGCCTGGAAACAAGTGTCGGATCCAATGATACCGTAATCCTGTTGCCCGCCATGGCCGGTGGGCGCTAATACAACAACCAGGAATTAATTATGCGCTACAGCAGCATATTGGATACTATCGGAAATACACCGCTCATAGAGTTAAAGAGTTTCAGTCCTCATCCAGGTGTGCAGATTTTTGCCAAGCTAGAGGGTGTCAATCCCTCCGGCAGCATCAAAGATCGCATCGCTAAAAAGATGATCGAGGAGGCCGAGGCAAGCGGAAGGCTCACCCCTGGTTCTATTCTCCTCGAGCCGACCAGCGGCAATACGGGTATTGCATTGGCAATGATCGCCCGTGTAAAGGGCTACCCATTTATTGCGGTCATGCCTGATAACGTGACGCAAGAGCGACGACAAATGCTCGAACTCTATGGCGCAAAGATCATCTTCTCTGATGGTGCCCTGGGCAGCAACGGCGCGGTAAAACAGGCACAAGAACTGGCTAGCAAAGACGACAGGTACGTCATGCTCTACCAGTACGGCAATGATGCTAACCCTCGCGCTCACTACGAGGGCACGGCAGTAGAGATCATCAATGATCTGCCCGACCTGGACGTGTTTGTGGCTGGTCTTGGCACCGGCGGTACCCTCACGGGCAATGCTCTCCGTTTGAAAGAGTACAACCCCGCCATCAAGATCGTTGCTGCTGAGCCTTTACAGGGTGATGCCGTGCAGGGCCTGCGCAGCCTCGAAGATGGTTTCGTGCCTCCCGTGTTGGATCAATCGCTGCTCGACTCCAAAATCCTGGTGTCCAGCAGAGATGCTATTCGCAGGACGCGCCAGTTGAAGGATCAAGAAGGTATCTTTGCTGGACCGTCATGTGGCGCAGTACTTCACGCCGCGTTACGTGTTGCAGACGGCATGGAGCGTGGCAAGATTGTTGTGATACTCGCCGATGGTGGTTGGAAATACCTGAGCGAAGATCTGTGGACCCGCGACCTCGATCAACTTGAAGATGACCTAGAGGCCAAATTGTTATGGTAGCCGGAGATGTTTTTGTAGTACGTATTCCTGAGACGATCTACTCAGAGATGCTGGCGCACGTAGTAGCTGGCTACCCCAATGAGGCCTGTGGAGCGTTAGGTGCGAAGGATGATCGAGTAGTCAAACACTACCCGACCGCCAACGCTGCCGAGCATCCCGATGATTTCTCCATTATCGATCCGGAAGAACTGCTGCGCATCTACGACGATATCGACGTGTATGACGGCGAGATGATCTATTATCACTCGCACCCCAGGAGCGAAGCCTATCCCTCCCGCCGGGACAAAGATTGGGCCAAGCGCAATAAACTCTACTACATTATCTTCTCCCATCAGTACTATCCCGATCCTCCCTATAGCAGGGTGTTCCTGGTCAATGAGGATGACTCTGTAATCGAGGGTAGAATTGAAAAAGTCTCCTAATGCCCTGGGAAGTGCCCTGCCCTCTTGATTAACCCCCTCATTTCGTATATCATATAATTAGACCATCGAAGTGATTTCAAGATAATGAGGGACATAATACAAAAACCTGTGCAAGATAAAACAGATCTGGCAGCAGCACTTCTCGATATTACTCCTAAACTATTGAGACGACTGGGTGCTGATCTGCCTCTGGATAACTCAAGTGAAGCTGGCCCTGGTTGGCGAGAAGTGATCGAGTTGCGAGCAACGCCCGGACAATTGACACTCTTGCGTGTCCTTGTCGATCACGAACGCTGCACCATGCAGGAACTCGCGGACCATCTCGCCGTTGCCCCTTCTACTGCAACAGCAATGGTCAAACGCTTGTTGGCCCAGGGCTATGTCGAGCGTGGTCATGATGATGTGAACTGGCGGACAGTATGGGTCAAGCCTACAGAGTCGGGACGCCTGGCCGTGCATGTCTTTCACGAGGCAAGCTTGAACTCATTGCAATGTCGCCTTGATCGCCTGAATGAAGCCGAACGTGCCAGCATTCAAGCGGCTCTACCCGCGCTCGAGCACCTGGCTGAGGTACATCCATGACCATGCCTGTTGATACCTATACTTTTAACGCGACGTGAAGTTTAGTCAGGGATAGAAGGAAAACTATGCGCACTTTTCGTTCCTCTTCTTCGAATACTGATGATGCAACAAAAGAAGCCGGCACTATAGCGGCTGCACCAGAGCATAAAGATGGCTATCAGTGGACAGCGCTCTCCGTCACAACGGTTGGTGCGCTACTCGCCTCTATTCAAGGCTCAGCACTACTAATAGCACTTCCAAACATTTTGACTGAGTTGCATGCAACGTTCTTCACCATCATGTGGGTATTGATAGGTTACCTGCTGGTCACGACGGTATTAACACCCGTCATCGGACGACTGGCCGACATGTGGGGGCGCAAACGTCTCTATATCGCTGGTTATATTATCTTTGCCACCGGATCCCTCGTCGCAGGGTTGGCACAGCCGCAATTCCATGGCAGCGACTTGGTCTTTGGCCGTATCATTCAGGGTGTGGGCGGTGCGCTGCTTGTAACCAACAGTACTGCGATTGTGACAGATGCTTTCCGCAAGGGACAGGTCGGGCTTGGCCTGGGTATTAACCAGATTGCAGGTGCTGCTGGCTTCTTAGTTGGCCCGATTGTCGGTGGTTTGCTGACCGAGTTGTCGTGGCGCTGGGTGTTCTTGTTTAATGTCCCCATTGCCATCCTCGGCGCAATATGGGGCGCCTGGCGTCTGCGTGAATCGGTAAAGTTTGCCGCGCATCAACATATTGACTGGTTTGGTGCTATCACACTTACTGTAGGTCTTGCCGGAACCTTACTGGCGTTGAGCCTGCTGGCATTCCCTTTGTTCGGTCAGGCTGTTACCTACACCATCCTCGTAATAGGCCTTATCGGACTCGTACTATTCGGAGCAATCGAGCCGCGTATCAAGGAACCGCTCGTAGATCTGCGGCTCTTCCGCGACCGCCTGTTTTTACTCGCTAACTTGAGTGGCCTCCTCAATGGTATCGCCCGTGGTGCGGTCTTGTTCCTGCTCATCTTCTTCTTGCAAGGACCTTATGGACAAGACCCCTTGCGCGCAGGTCTACTGTTGATCCCCTTTGGTGCAGCATTTATGATAATCGGCCCTATCAGTGGGCGGTTATCAGACCGCATAGGCTCACGCGTACTGGCTCCTGTTGGCCTGGGTATCTCCGCAGTGGGCTTACTCGGACTTTCTACAGTCACGCCCTCGACACCCTACTGGCTGTTGGCCCTCTATATGGCCTTGATGGGTGGCGGGTCGGGCCTCTTCGTCTCGCCAAATACCAATGCCATCATGAGTTCCGTTCCGCCGGAGAGGCGCGGTGCGGCGGCAGGCATCCTCAGTATGCTCAATAACACAGGACAAATGCTCAGTATCGCTATCGTTTTCCCCCTCGCTCTAAGTTCCGTGCCTATTGCTGCAATGATGCAAGTATTCATCTACGGTGGAGGCATGAGTCAGTTTCCGTCCGCTCTCGCACTCTTCCTCCACGGTTTGCACTCCGCTTTCTTAGTATCCTTTGTGCTAAGCTTAGTGGCGATGATCGTGGCCGCGTTGCGACCCTCGCACTCATATATTATTACGAAGAATCTATAGGTGCCGATTAAGGCTCTTAACAAACTAATCCGGTCATCCGTAGGGGCCGATTTGTCGCGCCCAGCGCCGATGCATCGGCCCTCGGTGGCTGTTTCGCCCTCCTGCTGAAAAAGTTAAACTGCATAATCAGCCCCTACGACGTGCCCTCGCTTTGCTCGGCTCAATACACCTGCAAAATCTGCAACGTACACTCCTTGCAAATGTTTTGATAATATGGTATTCTATTTTTAGGCTAGTAAAAAATCATTTTGTGAGGTAATAAAATGGAAGATCCAATCCAGGAACTTGCCCCCCGTATCAGTGATTGCCTCAAGGTCATCTACGCCATGCAGGAGCGTGGGCAGAAGGTCTCTACCTCGGCAGTGAGTGAGTGCTTAGGCGTCAGTGATGCAACCGTCACCATGTTATTCAAGGATTTTGCCAATGCCGGCTGGGTCGAGCATGCACCCTACCACGGTGTAACTCTCACGCCGCTTGGTGAACGCAAAGCTATGGAGGTTATCCGCCATCATCGCCTGCTCGAACTTTACCTGGCACGTCAACTCGGTTACAGTTGGGATAAAGTACATGACGAGGCTGATAAGTTGGAGCATGTGATCTCCGAAGAGTTTGAAGACAAACTGGATGCTCTGCTCGGCTATCCCACCGTTGATCCTCATGGCGATCCCATTCCCAGTAAGGAGGGCGTGATTGTTGCGCGCAAAGGGTATACGCTTCAGCAACTGCAAGAGGGACAGTCTGCATTGATCCTGCGTGTTAGTGACCAGGACCCTGAAAAGTTGCGCTATCTTGGTCAACTTGGATTGTACCCGGAGGCGCGAGTGGAGTTAGTAGGACGAGCGCCCTTTGGTGGGCCACTCCATATTCGTGTGGGAGAGAAGTCTCAACAGGTAGAGCATATGCTAGGGCCAGAACTGGCCGAACATATTATTGTTACACCAATCGAAACGGGCGAACTGGCGAATAAATAAAAATCATGCCCTAGAGGAGTATTCTTAATGGCGTTGTTATCACATTCACGCAACAAAATAGGCTACAGCACCCCTTGGGGCATACATGGTCTCCAGCTCCTGGGGAAAATACGCAATAATCGTTGGGGCATAGACGCTCGAGAGATTTTTGGTGCGCTCGGCCCTGGCTTTCTTGTGAGCGTCGGTTATATGGATCCGGGCAACTGGGGAACAAACCTGGCGGCCGGAGCCAGTTTCGGTTATGAACTCCTCTGGGTTATTTTAGTCAGTAATGTCATTGCTATCTTCTTACAAATCTCATCTGCCAAACTAGGCATCGCCACCGGTAAAGACCTCGCGCAGTTGATACGCGAACAGTTTCCGCGCCCGGTTGTGATATTTCTAGGAATCACGACCGCTATCGCCGTGATGGCAACTGATATGGCCGAATTCTTAGGTGGCGCTCTGGGGTTCAATATACTTTTTCATATCCCGCTCTTTATCTCTGCGCTCTTAACCGGAGCCATCGTGATGGGCCTGCTGGGATTGAGTCATTGGGGATTTCGCAAGATTGAATTTGCAATCATCGGCCTTGTTTCGATCATCGGCTTGGCATATGTCTATGAAATCGGCTTGATTCACCCACCATGGAGTCAGGTTGCGTTACATCTCTTTATCCCGCAGATTTCGACAGGGAGTATTCTCGTTGCCGTGGGTATCCTGGGCGCTACCGTCATGCCACATAACGTATTTCTACATTCCTCCCTTGCCTTGCATCGTCTGAGCGGCCCTGATGCTTCCATGCAAGAGCGGCGCAAGGTATTGCGCCTGGCGAAAATCGATACAGTCGCTGCTCTCAATATAGCATTCTTCGTGAACGCGGCTATGCTCGTGGTAGCGGGCACCGTCTTCTTTCAGCATGTCAACCCGGCAAACCTCAGTTTGCAACAGGCATATGTCACCTTAGTTCCGGCATTGGGTGCTTTTGCCGCTATCGCGTTCGGCGTTGGTTTACTTGCTTCCGGCCTCTCTTCGACTACCACCGGAACGTTTGCGGGACAGATTGTCCTCCAGGGCTTCCTGGGCAAGCACGTAAAGATATGGGTGTGGCGACTGATTACGATGATACCCGCCTTGATCGTAATCGCGCTTAATATCTCCTCGGTCGAGGTGTTGGTAATTAGCCAGGTTATTTTGAGCCTGCAATTGCCTTTTACCATGGTTCCCGTAATCCTGTTAACGCGCCGCCAGGATTTGATGGGCGAACTCGTCAATGGTCGGCTGACCAATGTCATGAATGTCGTAATTGCGCTGGTTGTGACAGTGTTAAATGTCGTGCTGCTCTATACACTTTTCTGGGGCTGAGACTGGCATTCATCTCAAAACTGTGCTAGAATCGCCTCGTATCCTCCATACGAATGGGAAGAGTATACCAGCAAGGAGACCTTTCATTTGACAACGCATGATAGACGTTATGTGATAATTGGCAACGGGATTGCCGGAACAACAGCCGCCGATGTATTACGCAAAAATGACCTGAACTGTAGCATTCATCTACTTACGAACGAACCTTACCCATTGTATAATCGCGTCTCTCTCCCACGCTTCCTGCAGGGCGTGCTCGTTGAGCAGAAAGTGATGATACGCGACTTCGCATGGCACGAGCAGCGTAACATCCGCCTGATGACGGAAACTTTAGTCACGCATGTCAACACCGAAGAGCGCGTCGTCGTCACCGACAAAGGACAACACCTGCCCTATGATGCGCTCCTGATCGCAAGTGGCGGTTGGGCCAACCCGCTGAGAGTGCCGGGCGCAGAGGGCACTAAGCATATTTATAACTTCGTTACGCTGGATGATACCAAGACCATTATTGCTCGCATGCTCGAATCACGCACCGCGCTGGCTTACGGCGGCAGCTTTATTTCATACGAGCTATGTGATGGGTTCGTTGCACGCAAGCTCGACACTACCTGGATCATGCGCGGACCTTGCTGGCTGCGCAGTTGCCTCGACCTTGATGGCGGCGAGGTAGTCGATAATATCGCGAAGAAATTCAACGTCCAGGTCATTCACGGGGATGAAATTGAGAGCGTAGTTCCCCAAAACGGCGTTCCCAGCTATGTAAAGACCAAAAAAGGACGGCATATACCGGCTGATGTAATCGGTGTCGGTTTGGGCATCACACTAAACACGCAGTTCCTCAAACATACGCCGATCGGGATAAGGAGCGGTATAGTCGTCGATGAATACCTGCAGACAAATGTTCCCGGCGTATATGCTGCTGGCGATGTAGCTGAATTTTATGATCGCATCGTTGGTGAATATCATTCCATGGGAACCTGGGATAACGCTATGGCTCATGGACGCATTGTCGGCGTCAATATGGCCGGTGGCCATGAACCATACATCGATGTTCCGACCTATACCAGTCCGCTATTCGATGTGAATATCGCCGTGGTTGGTACAGCAGAATCGAATAACCCTGAAATGGAGTCTATCGCCCGCCGTGAGCCTGGCGAGAAAGGCAACGAGAACTATCGTAAACTGTTTTTCCGCGAAAACAAACTCGTCGGTGTTCTTATGATCGGTAGCCCCAAAGGTCGTAAAAAACTCGTTGACATTGTCAAGAACCAGCTGCCCATCGAAACCGCGACCGAGCGTGAAGTGTTACTAGAATTGAAATAACCTCGCTTTTGAAAGACCCTACTGATTGGCTATGCAGCTTGACGAAATGTCACGAGTAGAGTACCGTAGAGTGGGAAATACCTGATCGTAGAGGTCCTTTCCCTGTACCTCCAGATAGAGGAGAGGTTTCGTGGTAAAACTGTGTACATATTGCGGGCACATCCTGCCGAACGACAATGCTCGATTCTGTAATAACTGTGGAAAATCCCTTTTATCCCAAACAGGTGGACCCATATCCATAGATGGGCGACCGGGGAATACCACAACACCCGCTCAACAGCCCTCTCTTGATGTCGGACAACAGGGAGATACAGGTATTCCCCCGCAGAATCCCCAGCAGGCATTACGCGAACAAATTGCGCAACAGCCTTTTTCTCGATCGGCAAAATACTCTTTGCCCCAGGAACCGCCGGCATGGATGAACCAGCTTGAAAAAAGGGTATACGAAAAGCAACCCCCCAGGATGCTCGATAATCAGGTTTCGGACAAGTTGGCTGTCTCCCGGAATAATACACAGGATTCAAGCACTACACCAGCAGAACCACAGCAGGAACTTGCTCCTGGAGATCCAGAGGCCGAAAATTTACAACATGCAGTACCTGCGCCCGATGATACACAGTCAGATATTGCGGCTGCGGCTACTACTCCTTCAGAAGAGATGCACCCGGCAAGGTCTTTGACCAGCATTCCTCTACATAAACTGCGTGTAAGGGTCTGGGGGCACGAGGATAATGTAAACCCGCCTGTACAGGAGGAAGATATTGGCTCTGCTGAGGCTGAGGAACATGTTGCTGAGGACCTACCAACCAGTCCTCTTTCGGTAGCAGGTACTCCAGGATTTTCTATACAATCTCCTGCGCTAACCAGTTCCACCATAGAAAATTATACCGCTGAGGAAGAGAAAATAGCAGAAGATTTACCAACCAGGCCGTTGGTTGCTACTCTGCCTGAAGTCGTACCTGCCTGGGATGCCTCGACTCAATCTGCGCCTGGCAGCGTTCGTTCACTAGGCTTCGACGAAGTCGAGGAACTGGATACACGCCCAATCCACTCACAGCGGCAAGGTCAAGCCCTATCTCTGCCAACAGGCCCCGCTGCCGGACAGCGTTGGCAAGCATTCCGTAATCAAGCTGGCCCTTTGCATGGTTCCATGGTGCAAAACCCCGTCACCCCTGCGCCGTTAGCTCAACCTCAGGTGCAACCTGCCCAGGAATCAAGACATACCCCTCCTGTATCAGTGGCTGTGCCTCCCCTTTCCCGCTTGGAGCATTGGAGAAAGAACCGCAAGCGTCTCCTGCTTGTGTTCGCCCTCCTATTTATCTTGTTGCTAGGAGCAGCGGTCGCCTGGATCAATGTAACCCAGCCCTTTGCTGTTTCCCCAGTTACACAAACAACGCAATCTTTCCGCAATAGCGATATTGGTGTGTCGCTGCAATATCCGCGAAGCTGGACTGTCCAGCTTGATAAAAATAATGCAGCCATATCTTTTTATGATGACAACCAAACCGACCAATTCAAGATCAACACTGCTGCTATTAACGGCCGGAGCATTGATCAGTATATCAGCAAGGAAGCAGCTTCACTCGGCATGACCGGTCAGAAACCAGGAGGTTCACTCTCATTTGCAGGGACATCCTGGCAACAGGTGCAGGGAAACACCTTGCAAAGCGGAGCAAGCTACATGGCAGCCTTGCTTGTAACTACGCATGGTGACCGCTACTATGCAATCATAGAATTGGCACCCACACCCACCTTCGCACAGGAAGATCAAGTGGTCTTTTCCCATATTCGCTCGTCATTTCAACTCATCTAAGCATTCTAGGTCAATCAATGGTATAATATCGGCGTCTAACGGGAATTATTCGCGCAGCAAGTGCACTGAGCAGAAAGGAGGGCGCAGCAGTATAGGCTGCGCATTTAGCTCAAACTATGGATGATATTCGATTCGAACGGCACTTCCGCACGCCTTACTCGGAAAGCTATTACATTATGCAGGGCTCAAGCTTGCAGAGTAACAATCGTCTTGGAACTGTCGATATTCATTTTACAACAACCGCTGTCCACGGCACACTCATTTTAGAACGTGAACTCGAAGAAACCGACTTGACGAAACTCATCGAGCAGATCGACGAGGACCTCGTTCTCTCCGCCGATATGCCTCGCGATGACTTTCTTGTCAGCGTTTACATCGGCAGGGATGTTGGTTTCTACAGCGACGAATACTTTGCTGACGAAAGCGACACCGACACCGATTATGCTGATGACGAGGAGTAGAAGCCAACGCTGCCCGGGCAGGAACAGGGGTGCGCAGGGACGAGGGTGGCGGTTGGGCGTGCTCTTGTGGTCGTCCTGCGTGCCTGCTGAAAACGCGGATTCGCCAGGCACGCAGGACGACCACAAGAGACTTTAAGTCAGTCCTCCAATAAGCCGCGCCGCATAGCATATTTTACCAGTTCAGCGCGGCTATGCAGATTTAGCTTATCCATAATGTGAGTACGGTGCGTATCTACCGTTTTTGGGCTAATTACCAGGCGCTCTGCTACCTGATTGTTTGTAAAACCCTCTGCCACCAATTTCAAAATTTCACGTTCGCGCTCGGTCAAACTACTGTAACTATCCTTCTCCTCACCAGCATGCACCCGCTGCAAGTAATCTCCCACCATTACAGATTGTGCTGTTGGAGACAAGTAGAAATTCCCATTCTGCACCACGTGCAGTGCTGAAATCAACTCTGTATCCGCGGCCTCCTTCAGCATATAGCCTGATGCGCCTGCCCGCAGCGCCTGAAAGACATACTCCTCGTTTTCATGCATCGTCAGTATCAGCACCCTGACGTCGGGCGATACCTTCTTGATTTGTTTTGTGGCTTCAATGCCATTCATATCGGGCATAGTAATATCCATCAGAACAACATCGGGGTGTAGACGCTCTACTTCTTGTAGTGCCTGGCGACCATCATGTGCTTCGCCTACTACGTCCATATCGGGCTGCGCATTGAGCATCATTTTAAGACCGGCACGTAAAATGGTATGGTCATCCACCAATAAAATGCGTATCTTCATACACGTTTCCCGGTGTAAATAAAGTTGATTCATTCGTTTTAGTCACCTGTCAAACTTTTCACACTATCAACTCGTTAGTTGTCTTAGGCTTCGCTAATCCTGTTGCTGGTAATGGAATACTCACCTCTATAGTTGTGCCGTACCCTGCAACAGAATGAATAGTAAGTTCCCCATCAAGTAGAACAGCACGCTCATGCATTCCTGCTAGTCCCAGGCCACGCTCTTGATTGGGCGTTTTAAGTAACGCTTCGTAATCAAAACCTTGCCCGTCATCAACAATCGTAGCGTAAACTCTTTCCCAGTCCTCTTTCAGCGTAATGTTGACTTTGCGCGCGTTGGCATGCTTTGCCGTGTTGGTTAAACACTCCTGTACAATCCTGTAGAGGGCCGTCTCCATTTCAGCCGGTAGTCGTTGTTTAAAACCCGTTGATTGAAAATCCACCACGATAGAGCACTTCTTTTGATATTCCTTCATATACCAGCGTAGTGCAGGCAGTAATCCTAAATCGTCGAGTGCGCTTGGTCGCAGATCAATACTCAGGTTGCGCACAGCTCGCAAAGTCGAATGGGCCAGGGCACGCGTATCGGCAATACGTTCGCGCGCTTCCTGTGTTTCAACGGACTCTTCGAGTACCGCGAGGCTAATCAACAGCGAGGTCAGCACCTGGCTGGTTTCATCATGCAGCTCGCGTGCAATGCGCTGGCGCTCCTGCTCCTGGGCATTGATGATTTGACTGGCTCGTAAACGCGATGCTTCATCAAGAGCGTCAAGTACCATATTAAATGTACGAGCAAGCTGATCTGCTTGTGAGTCGACACCTGTAAGAGGCGCTCTTAACGAGCTTTCGCCTGCTTGCACCTGCCTCATTACTCTCCCCAGGTGCATCAGTGGCCGGAATGCAATCTGCAGTACCACGAAATTCAGCACCACGCTCACTAGCCAGCCAAGAGTAATGAAGACAACCAGCGACGTCGGTGTTGCATATGGACTGGTGTTCAGGTGCGTGGCAAGCCACGTCCCACCGGTAGCGCCGATAAAGATGATCAAGCTATTAGCGATGAGCACTTTGTAAAAAACGGGAACGCCAAGTAGCGTTTTGAATAGACTATTATTGCGTTGCTCATACTTTTTACTGGAATGAGCCATGGCTAGTTTCCTTTGTCTAGAGTACTAATATTCTATATTCATTGTATTGATTAGTGAGCTACTATGTCAAATTCACTCCCTTATACACCTCGAAATCAGGTGAATGACGGCTAAATATCAGGTACTCACCTGATGTCCCCTCTCTGGATGTTACAGTAATCTACATCCAGAGAATACATCTTCGGCACATCTAGGCGCATACTGATTGGCAACTCTTCTCAAATGCCGCAAGATGCGTTACAATCAGAAATAGACAATACTATCCCGGTCACTGGAACGAACGCAGGGAGAACAAGACCCCGCCGCCGCTTCAGTACAAGGGGTATCCAATGTGTGGTTAATATGCTATAATTTGCCGCACACATAAGGACTCTTGCTTGCTATCCAGTCTATTTTATAATCGGTCTTGGCAAGATGACTTGGCATGATCTATTTGAGGAGGCACAGTGAGTACTGTTCCGAAGAAAAACTTACTCGACACGGCTACGCAGAAGATGGTCGAGAGTCAGGTCTGGCGCTCTATTTTTCGCCATGGCTATCCCGATACCCCGCTGAACCAGTCACTGGTGATGATGGGCAACGTATTTCTGCACCTGCATCCAGTTAAAGTCAGTCGCCAGGCGATGAGGATCACCTATACCTGGTGTATGGGCGGCATCTCATTTTTCTTGTTCCTCCTGCTGACAATCACTGGCGTTTTTCTGATGTTCTACTATGTCCCTGACACCAATCTGGCCTATACGAATATCCAACAACTCAACAGCGCTGTCTACTTCGGCCACCTGGTGCGCAACATGCATCGTTGGGCGGCACACTTGATGGTCGTTTCGGTCACGCTGCATATGATTCGCGTCTTCTACCATGGGGCGTACAAGCCCCCCAGGGAGTTTAACTGGGTGATTGGCGTCTTGCTCTTCATTATCACCCTGTTCCTAAGCTTTACTGGCTATCTGCTGCCCTGGGATCAGATCGCCATCTGGGCTATCACCGTTGGTACCAACCTGGCTCCTTATACACCCATCCTTGGCAACCCCGTGTATCAAGTGCTCGTTGCCGGTTCTGCAGTGACTCAGTCCACCCTGCTCCGCTTCTACGTGGGCCATGTGATCTTCTTGCCGCTGCTTTTAGCGTTGTTGCTTGCCGTTCATTTCTGGCGTATCCGTAAGGATGGCGGCGCCGCCGGGCCGCCACCCCCGTCTCGTAGAGAGTTAGAAGCGCGAGCAGAGCGTGTAGTGGCTGGCGCTGCTCGACAATAGTGGCTATCGTCTGTTCCGTGCAGTGGTGCAAGCGATTGTGCCCTGCTGGTTCTCTGAAGTGAGAGGATATATGCATCATGTCAATTGAACAAAAAGAACCAGGAGTGCAGACACAGGCGGGGGCAACCCAGCGGCGCTATCGCACACTGGCAGTGGTGAGGCAAGAGGCTATCACCCGTGTTGAAAAACCGCTGGAAGACTCTGTGTTTGTCTGGCCGCACTTAATGGTGCGCGAGTTTTTCGCTTCGACGATCGTCATGGTCATGGTGACCTTGCTCTCCCTCCAGATCGATGCGCCATTGCGAGACCCGGCCAATCCAAACGTTACGCCAAACCCGGCTAAAGCTCCCTGGTACTTCCTGGGCTTACAGGAGTTGTTGCACTACTTCCCGCCCACCACTGCCGGCGTGCTGGTCCCCGGTTTAGTGCTGGTCGCGCTTGCCGTTTTACCGTATGTCGACCGCAATCCCAGCCGCGCCTACGCCGACCGCAAGGTGGCCATTGTCACGTTCACCATGTTTGGCGTATTCTGGGTCGTCGTCACGCTGGCAGGAAGCTTTTTCCGTGGCCCCGGCTGGATCTGGACATGGCCGTGGCAGGGCATGTACTTTGACCTGTAACATTCCTGGATAGACAGAGAGGATAACTATGAGTATCGATACTCCTCCCATCACACCGCAGCAGTACGAGGTGTTGCATGGCGGCGGTGCCGAGGCTGCAGAGATAGCGAAGCAGCGCCTGTCGCGGCGGCGTTTCCTGCGCAGGTCTATGCTGGCTGTATGGGGGTTGTCCACTACCGCCGCTGTAGCCGGTGCGCTCTATTTTATGTATCCGAACCTGGTCGGCCAATTCGGTGCCGACATCCCCATTGGCAAAAAGACGGACTTCCCGGCAGCCTTACCTGATAAATTCACCCTTGGCCAGGCTGGTGTGTTCTATCATCAAGAAGCCAAGGCCTACGTGGTGCACCTGGCCACCGCTACGCCGCTGCTCTTGAATGGCACTAATCTCGCGGACCAGTTGACTTCGGAGACCATTGTCAAGGACTCGGATGGCTCGCTCTGGGTTGCACTCTACCAGCGTTGCGTCCACCTCGGTTGCACGTACGCCTACCGCCAGGACTGCCTGAGCTTCAAGTGCCCCTGCCACGGTTCGCACTATAATGTTGACGGCGAGTATCTTGATGGCCCGGCTCCCAGGAGTGCCGACCGCTTTGCCATGTCCTTTAGCGGCGGAAACGTGATTGTGAGTACCGGTACGCTCAATAATACAGTGGGGCATCCCGATGCAACGACTCGTCTCATTGCGCCACCGCCGGTGCCGTGCAACGCGTAGGGCTGCGCGTCATCTCGTCCTGTAAATATGGGACGGGTGAAACTGGCCCATTTGTGAAAACTTGTAGCTTGAAAATTCTTCCGATGGCCGCCGGTGTGACCAGTCGGCGGCCCAAGAGGAATGTAAGGAAGTGTATTTATGGTAAATCCCGTACAGGCTGCAGTGGGTATCATAGTTCTGCTGGTTACTGTGGGGGCCTTACTCTACATATTTATTTCTCGCACCAACGCGGTAGAGAAAACAGGGTATGGTGCTCTCATCATGCTATCGATTGTCTCTCTCCTGATACCCGCCTTCTGGATTTTGGAGTCAAACAACCAGGCCGTGGCCAAACTCGATCAGCATACCACTGCTGTCCAGCGCGGCGCCGCGCTCTATGCCCAGTATTGCTTCCAGTGTCATGGCATCAACGGGCAAGGTCAAACTGGTCCCAAGCTCAATGGGAATACCGCCGTCAACAACCTGAGTGACGCAGACATTTTGCGCATTATCAGCGGCGGAATCGCCAACACAACCGATCCATCTAAGCTTCTTATGCCGGCCTGGCTCGACCAGTATGGCGGACCCCTCACACAGGTACAAATCCAGTACTTATTTGAACTCATTCGTTCGGCTGATCCGGCCTATCTGACTAAAAATGGCTATCCGACCGGTCCTGGCACCAACGGCTTTGACCAGGTTCCCACGGAATTGAAGAGCTCGAATCCCACCGCCTATCAAACTGCTGTAGCGCAGGCAACTGCCGGTGCTGGCGCAGGGCAGTTTGGCGCACCCGTCGATATGACCAGCAAAAACTCGATTACTCTTAACATCACTAACTCTCCTGCTACCGCTACATGCCAGCCTGCCTGCTTTCCCTTGAATGTTAAGGTCAAGGTGGGAACCAGCATTACCTGGGTCAATAAGAGCAACACGCCTCACACCGTGACGGCGATTAAGGGAGAGAATCCATCTGCTCCGGTTGTTGCGGCAAACATTTTCGATTCGGGTGCTTCCAAGCCGCTTGCGACAGGCCAGTCATTCACCTACAAGGTCAGCATGGCTGCCTACAACTTCAATCCAAATCATCTGGTCGTCTACTATTGCCAGATTCACCCTGTTATGACGGCCGTACTGACTATCGTTCCATAAGGGATTGTAACCATGCAACAAGCACAACAACGGTCAAATGGGTCCAGGGCGCCCATACAAGCAGAGCGCATTTCGTGGGCGCGAGCCATGATCTTCGGCGTCGGCTTCTTTTTTCTAGGCGCCTTGCTGATTGGGCAGCTCCCCGGCTATATCTTTGATCAAATGACGGCTTCCTCACTGGTTGGCCTTGAGCAGGGTTCGCTTGCGCTGGCTGCCATCTGCCTGGCAGGCTTCATTGTCATTCAGGTCGTCGTGCTGCTCTTTGATCCCAAGCCAGTCGTGCCGCCGGCAATAATTGGCGGGCTGGGCTTCATTTTCACCCTTGCCGGCCTGGCTATCGTCCTCGCGGCTGCTTTTACTAATAACCAGTATTTCCCAGCAGCTAACGTCAAATGGAATCCAGTGCTGGGTGGCAACGTGCTCTGGTTCCCGGCTCAAGCGGTCGATCTCTTCATGCTCGGTACCGTCATCCTCGGCGTCGGCATTGCCATGCTCTTTTTCAGCGCCCTGGCTGTGCGCGAACAGCGCAATCCAGACCGCAGTGACCCTGGCACAACCCCCGCCATTCGCGCCATGATCAGCATTGGCATCACGCTGCTCATCGTTTTCATGCTCTTCTATACATTTGTGAGCGATACAGGTCTTGCCAAAGCAATCGATCCGCAGTGCCCTTTCGCGGTTAATCCTGCTAAGGGGTGTCCGGGACCCATCACCGGACTATTCATCGTCAACACGATTTTCGATGTCGTGCTGGCGGCTGCTGTTCTCTGTACACTGGGAGCCTTTGCGCTGCGCTTTCACTACCTGATGCGCCCGGTACGCAAGCGCACCATGGCCGGCCTCTACGGGGTCGGCATCAATTTAGCGCCTTTCGGCGCAATCTTCCTGCTGGCCTGGTTCGTCATCTACCCTCTAATGGCCTGGATGCACTCCTGGTCGTTTATCGGCCTGGGCAGCTACCTGACCGTTTGCGCCAGGATGTCTGCTATTCCAGCTTCCTGTTCGTTCTCGCAACAGGCCGGCTATATCATCGACGCTGTAGTTACCACGAACTTCTTCATCTTGCTTATGGCTGCCGTTGTGGCCTGGAAGACCAGGCGTAATCTCGTTATCATTGGTAGTATCACCATCACGGCAGTGCTGGCATTGGCGACGCTTGTGGTGCATATGCATCCCGATGAGATTTTCGTCGCTATGCTCCTGTGCGGCGCTGCCCTGGTCCTTGCAGCCATCTGGACCAGCGTCGCCCGCCGCGAATTCGCGGTCGTCGGTGAAAATAAGCTGGGCTGTGTCGGCCAGTGGCTCGTCATCGGCACCTGTCTGATCATCTACCTGGCCGCATTTGCCTTCTTCTCGATCCCGGGATTTCGCGAGACGAATCCGAATATTCCTTTCGCTCCTGGGGTTCTGGTCAACAATGGCTCTCCCGGAAGAGCCGATGCCATCATAGTATTCGTGCTCATGGGATTGCTTGCCGGCATCCAGTTCTACTTCCTCGTACGCAATCGCTATCACGTCTAGGGGGCTATCTTGCAAATGATACACCCTCGTAGAAGATAGTAACGAAATGGCGAAAGGTTTGCCAGGCCTTTCGCCATTTCATTGTTCGGTGCTATACTTGGATTATCATTTATTTCACATGTCACAGGAGAAAGTTATGCTGCGTAAGAGTACCCTCGGCGCAGGGGAAAACGGACATGCATAATGAGCAGCCGCTCAAAATATTGATCCTTGCTTCTGAGGTTGTGCCGTTTGCTAAGGTTGGTGGATTGGCCGATGTCGTTGGAGCCTTGCCAAAGGCATTACAGGAACTCGGACAAGACGTGCGCGTGGTCATGCCGCGCTATCGACAGGTGGATCCGGAACGATTCGCGTTGACGACCATATTGGATGCCCTTACAGTCAACATAGCGGGTTTCCAGGAGCAAGTGAATGTTCGCCTGGGCAGCATTGGCAATGGCATCCCGGTTTACATGATCGATGCTCCCCGCTTTTTTGATCGCGAGAATATCTACGGCTATACCGACGATGGTGAGCGTTTCATCCTGTTCTGCCGCGCCGCTCTCGAAGCGATGCGTGCGCTTGATTGGTCTCCTGACATCATACACTGCAACGATTGGCAAACCGGCATCGTGCCTAATTGGATGCATACTGTTTACCACGGTGATCCATTCTTTGCCAACACTGCCACCGTCTATACCATCCACAATCTTGCCTATCAGGGGATTTTTGGTTACCGCATCCTGGAAGTGGCTGGAGTTGCCGCCGGGGGATTCCTCTATCCTCAGATCGTCGAACTCGCCAATGTCGTCGATATTATGGGGCGTGGCATCCTCTTTGCCGATGCTATCACAACAGTTAGTGGACGTTATGCCCAGGAGATACTCACCCCGGAGTTCGGCGAGAAATTAGACCAGTTGTTGCGGTCGCGCCGTGAGCGTTTATTTGGCATTCTCAATGGTATCGATTACCAGGAAATGAACCCTGCGGCCGACCGTTATATTCACACATGCTATGACAGCGACACGCTCGATAAACGCGCCGACAATAAGCGAGCGTTGCAAGAGCGGGCGCACCTGCCCACCAAACCAGAGGTGCCGCTCCTCGCCATGATCTCGCGCCTTACGGATCAGAAAGGCTTTGATCTGATCGCGCAGATCGCCCAGCCGTTACTGGCCCAGGGTATTCAGTTGGTCGTCCTGGGTATCGGCGACACACACTATCACGAAATGTTCCAGGACCTCGCCGCTCGTTACCCTGAGCAGGTTGCCAATTTTCTCACGTTCAACAC
>Ga0209647_1000100_pt1 | contig 72719 bp, 59 predicted proteins | sample GraSoi_2013_60cm_FD_185827 | JGI IMG/M metagenome (GOLD analysis project Ga0209647, IMG submission 185827) | Grasslands soil microbial communities from the Angelo Coastal Reserve, California, USA - Sample 9_17_2013_60cm (SPAdes) (version 2) | ecosystem: Environmental > Terrestrial > Soil >...
ACTCCCCGCGTGCCCAGCGTGGATTCCGGCAGAGCCCGCGCAGGAACGCAATCACGTCATCGATCTGTTCAGAGGTCAGCGCATCCGCGAAAGACGGCATGATTTCGGAAAATCCGCGTGCCGGTCCCCCGTGAAGGATTACGTCTTTCCAGGCCGTATTCGGTTCGGGAGTCGTCTGGTCGCACGCGGTGAAATCCGGGAATGTCCGGGGCTTCTCGAATCCGGCAATCTCTTTCGACGTTCCTCTGCCGTCGGCGCCATGGCAAGCCGCGCACGCCGACTTGAAAATCTGCTCACCGGCGTGTGCCCGCGAACTGCCATGATTCCCTGTTTGCCCGAGCACCACCGCAAGCGGCACGCAAAAGCCCAACGCCACCACACCCACCACTGCCCGCGCATAGTTATGCATATGTATGGCAACCGGTCATTGCGCCTCGCTTCGATCTCACTGTGAGCAAAAGACAGTAACCCGTTTCAATGGATGCCGCAAATCATCGAAGAGATAGCGTCTAGACGAAAAAAGCGCCAGGAAGCCGCTAATAGCTTCCCAGCGCTGCTGTTAATGAATTATTTTACAACGTAAAGCGCTGCTTGCCACTGCTCTGGCGTATGTGTTGCACGCGCAAAGAGAGCAGCGTGCGGCAAACAGGATCACCTCAAAAAGAGAATTGCAGCGAAAGCTGCAACTGACGAGCCGCGATATTTGAATTGCTGGTGGCCGTGGGGCTCAGGAAGTTTATGCCGGTACTGCTCGAAAAGGGAGCAATGCAGTTGTTCGTGTGCGCCGTGTTTTTGCAAACCGTGCTGGCCGCACTAGGGGTGTTGACGGTAAGTGCCGTGGTGCTCACGGAAGTGAAGTTGGTTGTATTCGTCAAATTGAAGGCTTCGACTAAAACGCGCAATTGGTATTTTTCCTGGATTTTGACGTCGCGCTCTACCCGGAAATCAAAGGTTGTCAATCCAGGGCTAGTGAACGTGTTGCGGCCAATCTGTGCCGCACGGCCGGTGGTAAATGCGCCATTGGAGCTTACCTCCCCGCAGGTCAAGCCGAAATCGGCCGTCGCGGGACAGGTTGGCGAGTTGCTCATAAAAGGCGTCACCGGGCGTCCACTGGCGAGGGTGAGGATACCGGAGAAGCCCGTCCCGCCGAGCGCGCGCCGCGTGAAGGCATTGGAGGAATGTGCGAATGGCAGGGCATAAACGAAGCTCCACACGAAATGATTGCGCTGATCGAGGTCGGACAGCGAATGCTCGCCGTTGACGCGCATGGGATCCACTGGCACGTCCGTCCCATTGAAAGTGCCGAAAGTGCCGGGGACTTGTCCGGTGTCCGTAGCTTTCGAGTAGGTGTAATTGGCGATGGTCTGGAAGCCGTGGCTGAGACGTTTGTTGTAGCTCAGCGTCAGGCCGTGGTACCAGGAATTGACGACGCTCTCGCCGAGCAACAGGACACCTCCGCCTGTTCCTGTGGAGGCGCGGGCCGTATAGAGCGGTACGGTTAAGGTGGACAATGTAGTGCCAGTGCTGTCGACGACGTCGTACGTCCGCGTGCTTGTGGCCGGGGCCAGGTTGGCATCCACGAACACCGGGAGTCGCAGCCCCCGGCTAAACAGGTAGCTGGCCGTTATGCTGGAGTTCCAGCCCAATTCGTGCTCGACCACCAACTCGCCCATATGCACCAGCGGATTGACAAAATCGGGGGTCAAACCGCGAATCACTTGGGTTGAAAGCGACGGGTTTGTGTTGACCACTTGCGGGGTCACTGCACCACTAAAGGGCGCGGCAAGAGCGGGCCCCGGTGGCGTGAAGATCACGTTGGGAAACCTCGGAGCGCAGGTTGTCGTGGGGCCGCAATTGAAGGTCTGCTGAAAGACGCCATTCTCTGAGCGCACGGTGTAGAAAACGCTATTTGAGGTCTGCCCGTAATAGAGGCCGTAGCCCGCACGGACGACGGTCTTGGGCGCAAACTCCCAAGCAAGCGAAACCCGCGGGCCAAGATTGTTCTTGTCAATCGGAATCCGCGTCGTTAGCGCGCTGGCCAACGGCGTGGTTGTGTTGGGACGCGGTGGCTGCGGGACCAGCTGAATGTCATATCGCAGCCCGTAGTTCAGGGTGAGCCGCGGGCGAATCTTCCATGTATCCTGAACAAACGCACCCACATTGTTTTGCCAGAAGTCGTCCAGACCCAGGCCGGTGATGGGATCGTTGACCTGACCGAAGCTGGTGTAATGTCTTCCGGTCGTATTGTTTCCTGATGGCCCAGTCGTCGGAGTCTGGTATACGTCAAGCACCCAGTTGCAGAAAGCGAAGGCCGCACTGGTATTTGTACAGGGAGAGCCTATGCCAGTTCCCACACTTGTACCGTAACTGTACGTGCCGTCGCCCTGGAAAAGATTAGCGAGTTTCTCGTGAACTAGGTTGACGTCCACGCCTGTTTTCCACGCGTGTCTACCTTTAATGAGCGACAGTGTGTCCGTGAACTGATATCGGCGCTCATCCGGGAAAAACGTCCGCGGCAAGCTGGTGCTCTCGCCATACGTGAGGCCGGATGTGAGACTCACAGACGGGCCGGGTCCATTGGCAGTGTCCGCCTCGAAGTCCTGGCCGTACTGAAAACGGAAGTCGTTGGCCATGTTCGAGCCGAAGGTAGAGCTTAGGTCCGCAACGGCAAAACGGCTTCGGACTGTGTCATGTCCATTATTCGTGATCGTACTGCTCGTTGATACGCCCGTCAAAAAGCCGTTCGGTGAATCCCAATCTTGCCAGTTGACGCTTCCGGACAAACGATTATTCCGGCTAAGTTGATAGTCCGCCTTGCCGAAGTAAATATCTTGATTGCCCGTACGGGCAAAGCCGCTTGCCGACGATTGCAGGAACGCTATGGCCGCCGCGCACTGGGCTGCGCTGACCACTGCTGCCGGAGGACAGTTCGTTGGGATCGCCACGGTATTGAAATAACCCTGGTTCGCCGCTACCGTACCGGGGAAGCTGCGGCGCTGGCCGTCGTAGGCAAAGTAGAAGAACAGCTTGTCCTTCAGCAGCGGGCCGCCAAAGTCGCCTCCGAACTGGTGGCGAATTTTTTCCGGCTTGACGAAATTGGGCGGATTGCCAGTCGCGAGCGATTGCTGAATCGCGGAAGCTTTGGAGAAGGGATCAAGGGCAATGCCGTGAAACTGGCGCAGATACCAGAACATCCCGCCGTGGAAATTGCTCGTGCCGCTCTTGGTGACGGCATTGACAATACCTCCCGCGGCGCGCCCGAATTCTGCGCTGTAATTGCTGTCGGTTACCTGAAACTCCTTGATGGTTTGCATGCTGTAGGCGTAAGCGATACGCGTCCGTCCGCGCGCCTCCGAGAAAAAGGCTTGGTTATTGTCGGCGCCGTCCACCGTGTTGTTGTTGTAAAGGCTTGAGATGCCTCGGTAGCTCACTAAGCCAAAACCGCCATCGGTTGAGACACCCGGAGTGAGCAGCACGAAGTCCGTCCATCGGCGGCCGTTTATCGGAAGATTCTGAACCAGGTTTTCGTCCACTACTTGAGATGACTCCATCTTCTCGGGTTCGAGCAGTGGCGCCGCACCCGTTACCGTGACTTCCTGAGCGACTTCGGCTATCTTCAATTGCAAGTCCAAGGTCAGCGTGGAACCCACCTCCACGCGAATCCCTTCGCGCTTCAATGCGGCGAAGCCTGGCATCCGCACAACGATTTCGTAGATGGCGGGCTGGAGAAGCACCGCCCGATACTCTCCTTCTTGGTTGGTTACGAGCTCGCGTGCTACGTTGGTGTCCACGTTTCGGACGACTACCTTAGCCCCGGCGACAGAACCCCCGCGTTCGTCTGTCACGCGGCCACCGAGCGAGCCAGTGCCGGCGGACTGCGCGGCCGCAGTTCCAACAAAACTCAAAATCAAAAGTAACGCCCAACCGATAACTCCCAAGTCAGCAGTTTTCCAGCCACGTAACACCATTTGATCCTCCCAAAAGAAATGGTTTGCAGGGGATGAAAACACAAAGAGAGAGAAGTCCGACCAAGACTCCACTCGGTTCCTGTGATTGTCGCACCACCCCGCAAGCCACCCACTAATCAGCGGTACTTTAGTCAGAGCGTGAAGCGGAGTCAACACCCGGGATTTGGCTGTGCAAAACGTCTCACGCGTGCGGATGCGATTTGTCGTAAATCCAATCAGTTGCCGGATCGATGCGTGCGTGTTCGGTATTGTTGACGGCGATTGGTGCCCCGACCCTTGCGGCGAGCCGGTTTACGTAATCCACTAGAGCATTTGCTTGGACAACCAGTACCTGTTCTTCAGCGCCGCTGATGCGCTTGCCTTGGAACTCCGCCTCGGTGAGGTGCTCGAGCATCTCAGCGGCAAGGGCGTCGCGGAACGCAGTGATGAGCTGCAGTCTGTTCTCCAGGTCGTTGTAGGTCTCGTCGTTGCCGGCGAGAGCGGCGGTGGAGATTTTCAAAGTGGCCAAGCCGAGTTCACCCACCGGAGCATTGATACGTTTGTACGCCTTCGCCAGTTCCTCGAAGCCAGCGCCGCTGTTTTGTACTCCGGGAGTCAAGGCCCACAGATGCAGGTCTTCCGCAAGGACCCGGCCCTGGCTCTGATAGTCATCCTGCAATCCAACGAGGCTGAGAAGCGTGGGGCGGATATCGGTGTGGTCGGACCAAACCGCGTTTGTAACCCCGTGGTTCCTGACCCCCGGACCGGCGAGGCCGAGGAAGGTGTTGTTGATTTCGGGTGCGACGCCGCCGTGATTCCACGCAAAGCCCGGATTCACGCCGACATTTGGTGAGCCACTCGGAACGAAGGTTTGAAAGAAATAGTCGGGATCTCCGAACATCACGAAGCTCGGCGTACGCAGCGGATCGCCAGTGATCATGTGCAGCAGCTTCATCTCGACGGGGTCGGCAAGGAAGCGCGTGAGCATATCGACCTTACCGGTTCTGGGGTTGACCGCCGTGAGAGCGGCAGCGTCATGCTCGAACTGACGCGCAATGGCGGAGTCACGCGCGGGCTGGCCGCTGATGTAGAACGCAGGCGCCATATCAAAATGAATGTCGAACGGCGTTTTGGTGAAATCAAGCGTGGGATCCTTCTGGCCGAGCAGTGCTTGAATGTTGGTCAGGATTTCGCCGACGGTGTTCGGGCCAATCGATCCTGGTGTGTACGTGCAGGAAGTATTGACGCCATCGCAGGCGCCATTGAGCGGCGGCCCGCCCGCAAAATGATCATTCTCATCAGCGGTGAGGATGAAGAGCGTGTTGCTGGGCGTGATGCCATCATTTGCAAGACGCGTGAAGAACTTATCGAAGGCGCTGTCATAATCAGCAAGTTGCTTGACGTACCCCGCCTCCCCAGGTCCGAACGCTCGGAAGGGGAACGAGTGGCTCTCGTGAGCGTCAGAGATGTAGGAGTAGGTGATCGGGACACCGTTTTCTTGCATCGCAGCGGTGTACGCTAGCGACTGCGCCGCGGAGATGCCCCCGAAGCCGGGGAATCCCGTGATGGAGTTGCCAAAAAGATCGGTCAGCCCACCGGGAGCGATTACCGGTGCCACGTACTTATGCCCGTAGAGGGCACTAAAGCCAACATAGCCACCGGGCTCGTCCGGCAGGACATCGGGCTTGCTGTTACCCGCGGCGCAGACGGCGTCACCCACAGCACAGTGGATGGCAATGCCGACGAAGTCTTTTGTAGCTTGGCTGGAACTGCCGACCGCCTCAATCGCTTCGGGTGAGCCGGCACCAAAGACAGTGGTGATATCGGCTCTGGTGTTCTCGAGCTCCATGTTCGCGATAGAAACGGCGCCAACATTACATCCGGCGCGCGTGAAAGGCACCCATGGAGCCGGGGCGTTCTTACCCGCAGGCGTGAGCAGGCTGAAGGTGGGATCGGCGACTGGATCGACAAGGTCGGTCCAGTACGTGAAGGAGGTGGTGAATGTGGATCCCAAGCTATCCGAAGACGCCGGATTAAAATAGTTGAAGCTGTTGGAAACGGGCTGGCCGTGCCGTTCGCCATACACACCGGTGAGAGAAGTAATGATGTCGTCGGCGGTGTGAGAGATAAGCGGAGTGTGGTGATTGGAGGATAAGATGCCGTTGTTCACGAAAAAATTCAGTAGATGCGGCATTTGCTCGAGGTCCGAGGGAACGTTCGGGTTATCGCGCGTGAAGTGAACGTTGTCGAACTGAATGTAGATGACGTGCTTGACGTCGCCGTGCGCCGAGTGCAGCGTGCACTGGCTGCTGGAGCTTGCTGGGATTTGCGGCGCGGGGGGACGCGCCTTGGCCTCGGCCGTACGGGGAAAGAGACCCGAAATCGCGGGCGCAACGACCAGGGCGGCGGACAGTCCGGCCGCAACTGCTTTGCGAGCGCCTAGAACTACTACACCGCGCGAATGTCTGCGGGCAAACCTTAGGATCCTGAAGAGTCTTCGATTCATTGACGGGCCTCCTCGGAAAAAGCCTGGGCTGCGTTTCTATTCCCGAGAAACGTAATCCAGGTTACGGTCCGAAGAAAATTTCCTAAACAGTTTGTGACACAAATCGAGAACGCATCAAACCAGTCTTATTATAGTTCGACCGGAGTGTTATCTGAAACTACGAGCGTGGGCGCCCCAGCATCCTCACGCGCGCTTACGCGTGCGGATGCGATTTGTCGTAAATTTCCATCAGTTGCCGGATTGATGCGTGCGTGTACTTTTGCGTGGTTGATAGGGATTGGTGCCCCAGCAGCTCCTGAATCGCGCGCAAATCCGCGCCATCCGCCAGTAAATGCGTCGCGAATGCGTGGCGCAGGGAATGCGGGTGCAAGTCCCAATTGACGTTCGCCAGCTTGACGTACTTCTTTACGATTCGCCCCACCGAACGCTGCGTCAGCCGCCTGCCCGCGTAATTCAGAAACACCGCATTGGTGCGCGGCGCCGCCCTCCGCATCCCGCCGCTGCCGGACGTTTGCAGCAAGAGCTGTTCCCGCAGTGGCCAGTATTTGTCCAGCGCCTCTTGCGCCTTCGTTCCGTACGGCACGATGCGTTCCTTGTTGCCCTTGCCACGCACGCGCAGCATCTGCTCTTTCCGCTCCATATCTTCCAGGTTCAATCCCGTCAGTTCGCTCACACGCAGCCCCGACGCATAGAGCAGCTCCAGCAGCGCGCGATCGCGGCGCAGCAGCAACCCTTCATCTCTCGCTGCTTTTTTTCCCTGCGCTGCACCACCCTCACTTTTCTTCGCAGGCAAACGTCCGCCCGCCGCAGCCGGCCCCGTGCCCGCCAAGTCATTCAAAAATCCATTCATCTCTTCCGCGGAAAGGACCGAAGGAATTCGCTTCGGCAACTTCGGCGTCGGCACGAGCCGCGCCGGATTTTCCTTGATCATCCGTTCGCGCACGCAATACTTGAAAAACGAACGCAGCGCCGCCAGCTTCCGCGCTATCGAGCTCTTCTCCAGCCCTTGCTCGTGCAGATGTCCCACAAATTCGCGGATGATCAGGTGCGTAATCTTCGGCAGCGCCGGTGGCTGCTCCCCAGGAGGCGAAAGATACGCCATGAACTGCTCCAGGTCGTGCCCATAATTCAGAATCGTGTGCGGCGAGGAGTTCCTTACCGACTGCAGGTACTGCAAATATTTCTCAATGGCCTGCTTCATTTATCCGGAGCCGCTCCCAGGGCACACCAAAGTATAGTCGCGCAGAATCGCGCGAGCACCAATTCACAAATGCGTGCTGCTGAGTTGTTAACGGGAACTTATGGCTTCGCGCCCACCGGCGTCGCCGCTTCTTCCGGCTGCGCTGGCATCGGATCGGCGACCACGGACTCCCAGTCGCAACCTTCCTTCAAGCAACTGCGCACCGTGCCGATCTTGGTCTTCTTCTCCACAATGAACGGCGCGCCGCACTTCGGGCAAGGTTCGGCCAACGGCATATGCGGCGTCGTGAAATCGCAATCCGGATACCGTGAGCAGCCGTAGAACACGCGTGGACGTCCCCGCCCGCCTTTGCCTGCGCTGCCGCGCCGAACGAACTCGCCTTCATTGCATTTCGGGCACTTAATTCCCATCGTGATCGGGCGCGTGTACTTGCACTTCGGATACCCAGAGCACCCGATGAACTGGCCGAAGCGCCCACTCTTCTTTATCAGGTGATTGCCGCACAGCGTGCACTTTTCCTCGAGCGGCTCGTCGGGTTCGTGCGCGATGCGTGTTCCCTCCACAAGGCGCCGCGTGGTTTTGCAATCAGGATAACCGGTGCAGGCCAGAAACGCGCCAAAGCGCCCGCGCTTGATGGCCATTTCCTTGCCGCAGTTGTCGCAATACTCGGTCTTGCCTTCGCCGCTCGCGTCGTCGCTCAGTTCTGGTGCCATGTCCTGAATGAAATCGCAATCGGGATAGCGCGAGCAGCCCAGGAAAAATCCGTGGCGACTGATGCGCTCCAGCAGCTCGCCTTCACCGCACTTTTCGCACTTCTTGCCCGTGGGGATCCCGGCCTTGTACGAAACCATCTCGTCGCCGGCCTTCGCCAGGTCAACAACAAATTTTCCCCAGAACTCCCGCACCGCGTCGCGCCACGGCAGCTTGCCCTCTTCAATTTCGTCCAGCTCTTCTTCCAGCCGCGCCGTGAACGTGACATCAAACACGTCATCAAAACTTTTCACCAGCAGCACGCTCACACGCTCGCCCAGCATCGTAGGCGTGAACCGCCCCTGGTCTTTGCGCACGTACTCCCGGTCCACAATCGTTGAAATAATCGAAGCGTAGGTCGACGGACGCCCGATGCCCTTCTCTTCCAGCTCCTTGACCAATGTTGCTTCCGTGTACCGCGGCGGCGGCTCCGTGAAATGCTGATCCGGGCGAATCTGATCGAGCCGCAGCATTTGCCCTTCGGTCACGCGCGGCAGCGCCTTGCCTTCGCCTTCATCATCTTTTTCGTCGTCCTCGCGGTCAGCACCGGCCACCGGCATCTGGTATACGCGCAAATAGCCGTCGAATTTCTGCACGGAGCCGGTGGCGCGAAATGTGTAATCTCCCGCGGCAATATCAATGCTCGTCTGATCGAAAATCGCCGGCAGCATCTGCGACGCCACGAAGCGCTGCCAGATCAACTGGTACAATTTGAAAACATCGTCTTCCAGATACTTGCGCACGTCTTCCGGCGCCCGCGAAACGTCCGTCGGCCGCACCGCTTCGTGCGCTTCCTGCGCGTCTTTCTTGGACTTGTAATAATTCGGCTTCTCCGGCAGGTAATTGGATCCGAAGCGTTCCGGGATCAGCTCGCGAACCTGCTGCAGCGCATCCTGCGAAACATTCACGGAATCCGTGCGCATGTAAGTAATCAGCGCGACCGATCCCTCTTCGCCGAGCTCAACACCTTCATAAAGTCGCTGCGCCAGCGCCATCGTGCGCTTCGCCGTGTACCGCAGCCGGTTGTACGCCGCCTGCTGCAGCTTTGAAGTCGTGAACGGCGGCGGCGGGTTGCGCTTCTTTTCTTTCTGCGTTACCGAAGTGACCTGCCACTTCGCCTTGCTCACCGCCGCGACGATCTTATCCGCCGCTTCCTGATTTCCGACCTCAATATCCTCGCCCTTGTACTTGCTCAGCTTGGCTTCGAATATGGGCGGCTCGCCCGCATCCAGCATCGCGTGGATCGTCCAATACTCCTGCGGCACAAACGCGCGGATGAGCTGTTCTCGCTCGACGATCAATCGCAAAGCGACAGTCTGCACGCGCCCCGCGGACAGCCCTCGCCGCACCTTGTCCCACAGCAGCGGCGAAATCTTGTACCCCACGATGCGGTCCAGTACCCGCCGCGCCTGCTGCGCGTCCACGAGGTTAGTGTCCAATTGCCGCGGCTTTTCAAACGCCGCGCGAATCGCCTTCGGCGTGATCTCGTTAAATGTCACGCGAAAGATTTTCTTAGGGTCAATCGGCGGAATGCTGATCTCATCCCGGTTTTTCTTGGCGCTCTTGGATTTGCCCTTGGCATCTGTCTTGGCTTCGGCCTCTTCCTTTTCTTTCGCTTCGGCGGCCTTGTTGCCATTGCTGGACGCTTCTTCTTCGTATTTGGTGGGCTTGGAAAGCACCATCGCCAGGTGCGCCGAAATCGCCTCCCCTTCGCGGTCCGGGTCGCCGGCGAGATACACCGCCGTGGCGGAGCTGGCCGATTTCCTCAGATCATTAATAACCTTGCCCTTACCGGAAATAATCTGCAGCGTAGGCTCAAAAATCTTGGCATCGTCCAGGGTTATCGGTTTTCTGTTCGATTTCTCCGCAGCCGCGGCAGCCGCCTTCCCCTTCTTGCCCCGTCCCTTCTTCTTTTTCTTGGGCTCGTCATCGGGCATACGAAGACCAATCGTCTTCTTGGGCAGGTCCATAACGTGCCCAATGGACGCTTTGACCGTGTAGTCGCGTCCCAAATACTTATTGATTGTCTTCGCCTTAGCAGGCGATTCCACTATAACCAGCGAACGTGCCATCTTGTCTTTGTAACCCCGGATTCCCTTGCAGGAAGGCCCATGTGGCGGGGCGTGTGTCCTTCTCGCTACCTTATTGAAGATGCGCAAACACGCCCTACGGATTCATTCCGCTGTTTGCGCGTCTGCTAAGACCCAGCTTTTCAGTGATTTCCAGTAAGGGGAAACCCGGCCTCCTGGAGCTTAGAGCAGCACTTTGCTGAACTGTTTGCCCGGCATCTGCCGGATGATCCCCTTCATCTCCATGTCAAACAGCGTAGCCAGAACTTCCGAAGAGTTCAACCCCGAACGCTCTACGATGTCGTCGATGTGCTTTGGCTCGTCCGTGCTCAGCAGGTCGTAAATCTTCTTTTCCGAGGAATTCAGCGATGCCGCCGCAAGCAGATTCCGCTGTTCTGCCTCGGGTTGCTCCGCCTGCAAGAGGGCCGCGCGTACCGGCGTGGGCAACTCTTCGATCACGTCCGCGCCATTGGTCACCAGCTTCGCACCCTGCTTGATCAACTGATTCGGCGCAAAACTAACCGGCTGGGTGACATTCCCCGGCACCCCGAACACTTCCCGCCCAAACTCCATCGCCAGCCGCGCGGTGATCAACGACCCGCTGTACTGCGCGCCCTCGACCACCACGACCCCGAGCGGCATCCCCGCCACAATCCGATTACGCACCGGAAAATTCTCCGGCGCTGGATGCGTCCCCAACGGGAATTCGCTGATAATCGCTCCCCGTTCCAGCACCTTCTCGTAGAGCTTCTTATTCTCCTTGGGATAGCAGACGTCCACGCCCGTGCCCAGCACCCCAATCGCCCGGCCATTCACCGCCAGCGCCCCTTGATGTCCAATGGCGTCGATCCCGCGCGCCATCCCGCTCACCACCAGCAAGCCCCGCGCCGCCAGCTCCCGCCCGAGCCGCTCCGCCATTTGCGTCCCGTAAAGCGTCGGCCGCCGCGTGCCCACAATGCTAATGCTCGGCTGATTCAGCACCTGGGCATCCCCACGCACGTACAACATCACCGGCGGATCGTAGATTTGCAGCAGGGTCTGCGGATATTCCGGGTCGGTCCAGTTCACCAGCCGGCAGCGCTCGATGCGCCGCGTCAGCGCCAGCTCTTTCTCCGCGCGTTTGAAGGATTGCTTCTTAAAGACTGCTTGCGCCACCGGGGCCGGCAACCTGCAGGCTTCCAATCGCGGCAGCGGCGCGCGAAACACTTCTTCCGGCGAGCCAAACTCGCGCAGCAGCCGGGCGGACAGCCGCGAAGCCAGCCCAGGGGTAAGCGCCAGCGCGAGCCAGGAGAGGGAAGCGTCTAGCTCCATCGCTCCGCGAGCCTACGCGCAGTATAACGTTATTGTCAACTACCAGATTCGGAATCTAGGTATAATGGCGGAATTACTGAGTCTGTCGACGTCGAACCATCAAGCGTGTAGCTCAGGTTTACCCTGAGCCTCGAACGGGTCCGCATTCTGGACCTGAGGCTTTTCTACATCCGCACCTCTACTGCTGCGGCTTCGCGTGCGGCGGTCCAAATCCAATTTCGAGAGGCGTGTCCTTAGGCAAAACCACGTCGCGCCCCCGCGAAAGGAAATTCGCGTAAATCGAAGTGGAGGCGCCGTAAGCGCCAATCGCCATTGACACCGGCGTCGACTTTGCCACGAGACTCAACAGCGCCCCGGTCAAACGAAATCCGGAGCCCCCCGCCGCCGTCCGCACGCCCGGACCCGCCATTTCCGTCGTGCCGTGCTCAACTTCCGTGTGTGAAGCGGCCGCAGCGAGCAAAACCGCCAGCCCGCTGGACAGGTAACGCGTCTTGCTGTCCGTGGTATGCGCTCCGCCCTCTTCGTCGAGCTGCATGTTCGCGCGCCGATCTACCTCCACGCCCTCCAGGTTGCCGACCATGGCTTGAGAATGCTCCGCCTGCGCCTGTGCTTGCAGCTGCAGTTGCCCCAGCGCCCGCATAGCCTCTTCGGACGTTTCAATCCGCTCGAAAACCACGCGCAGTTCGCCGTTGCGGTGCAGCTTGCGCGCGGACTTGGCCTTTATCACCTCGCCGACCAATCGGCTGTTAGCCGGAAGAATCAGTTGGTGCGTCGGAGAATACAGCGGCTCGGTAAGAATGGCCGTAACCGGCGTGCCACGGGTAGCCGTAGCGGAGCTGACTTCCGCAACCAGGCGCGCCCTCAGCGTGCTGTCCGGCACCGGCTCGCTTCCCACCGCGGCGAGCTGTTCGCTCGTCCTGGTGGTCTCCCCAAAGGCAAGCGGCGCGTCGAGGTCCGCCACGAAGCGCATCCCGGGCTGCAGGTACTGCCGCCGATAAGGCGACTGCGACAGCGCAAATTCCTTCAGCCGATGCATTTTGCCGGGCGCGGTCAGTTTTTGCCAGGATTCATGCGCTTGTGCTTTCGCTTCTGCTATCTTGCCCTTCGCTTCGCTCTTCGCCCGGTCCGTGGCGCCTTTCTGCTTGGCAGGGTTACTCACCAGATGCACCACCTCCGCCGTTCCCGGCATCACCGTGGTCGTGATCGGCAACTGCCTGCCGTCCGGAAGCGTGACCATATCGAATGTGACTTCATACCCGTGGAATGGCGAAAAGTCGCCATTCGCATAAGCCATCGTGCGTTTCAGTCCAGAAACGGGAGCGATGCTCTTCACATGGCCCGTTGTAATGCTCCCCGCCGGAATCACTTCTTGGTCGAACGCGTACACCGTTTCCACAACCCTCCCATGAACCACTTCGTCGGGATGATTGATCCGCACCCGCTGGTCCACCGCGATGCGCAGCGGCGTTCCGGTCGGTATGGTCAGGGCAATTGTAGCCGGCGCCGCGCGCTCAACGGCGGCCGCTGGTTGTTCCTCAGTAGAGGAAGGCGGGGCGCACAAGGAGACGAGCGCGTCTTCGCGGGGAGCCTCGCCGCACCCGGAGACGTTCTCAGCAAGCGCCGGCGCGGGGTCGCCGTGGGGAGCATCCGGGGCCGACTGGCCCAGCGCCGCCGAAGCGCAAAGCAGCATTGACAGCGGCAGACAGGAAGAGATACGAGCAAGATACATAGATTTATCCTCGGCGTCCTTGCTAGGGGGCGGGTTCCCGCACTCGTACTAAGAAGTTTAGATATTCGCGCAGCCAACACGAATTGTCTATGCCCGCTTTGAACCACAAAGTGCTCGCCGCGTTGCCTGCCTTCTGCTGACCCCGGCCTACGCTTGCGCGGCATCTTCTTGCAGAATTAACTCTAGTGTGATGACAAACAGGTCGGCATCGGATTCCGAAAATATCAGCGGCGGCCGCAGCTTGATGACATTGTGACGCGGCCCATCCGTCCCCGCCAAAATGCCGCAGTCGCGCAGCCGGTTCACCACGTAGTCCGCTTGCTCCGTAGCCGGCTCTCGCGTTTCACGGTCGCGCACCAAATCAATTCCCAGGAAAAGCCCGGACCCGCGCACGTCGCCGATCAGCCGATGGCAGGCTTGCAGCTTCTTCAGTTCCGTTATCCAATATTTTCCAACGCGCAGCGCCCGATCCTGCAGCGCTTCGTCGCGCACCACATCGAGCACCGCCAACCCCGCGGCGCACGCCACCGGATTCCCTCCGAACGTGCTGAAAAATTCCATCCCATTCGCAAACGATGCGGCGATCTCTTTCGTGGTCACTACCGCCGCCAGCGGAAACGCATTTCCGATCGGCTTCCCCAGCACCACGATGTCCGGAACCACGTCTTGCGTTTCGAATCCCCAGAAGTGCGTGCCCAACCGCCCGAACCCAACCTGCACCTCATCCGCGATGCAAACGCCTCCTGCCGCGTGAACTCGGCTGTACACCTCCGCCAAATAATTCGGCGGAAATACAATTTGCCCCGCAACGCTCGGCAATGTTTCGGCGATGAAAGCCGCCACGCGGCGTCCTTCACGGCTCGTGTGTTCCAGAATTTCGCCGACGTGCGCGGCATACTTCGCGCCCGCTTGCGCATCTCCTCGCCGATAAGGTCCGCGGTAATCATCCGCGATCGGCGCCACATGCACCCACGGTTTACGGCCGCGCCCTCCCGGGCCATCGAATTTGTAGGGACTGATATCGATCAGCGTGTTCGTATGCCCGTGGTAGGCGTGTTCCAGAACAACGATGTCCTCGCGCCCGGTATGCGCGCGCGCAAGACGCAGCGCCAGCTCATTCGCCTCGCTCCCCGAATTCACGAAGTAGCACACACGCAGCGGCGCTGGGCAAAGTTCCGTCAGCCGTTCCGCGTAACGCAGGACGTTGTCGTGCAAATACCGCGTGTTCGTATTCAGCAACGCAAGTTGTTCCTGAGCCGCGCGCACCACCCGCGGATGGCTGTGCCCCACCAGCGGCACATTGTTGTACACGTCCAGGTACGCGCGCCCCGTATCGTCGTAAAGATACTGCATCCACCCGCGAACGATTTTCAGCGGCCGTTGGTACGAAACGCTGAGGTTGTTTCCCAACAGCGACTTTCGCGCACGCAGCGTTTCCGCCACGCTGCCCTCTCGCGCCGGGAAACGATCCGCGGGAATGCCGAGGAGCAAGTTCGGATCGGGAGACAAACTCGTCCACACGCCTCGGTCGCACGCGCGAGCCACGCCGGGAAAGTCGGTGCCGTAATCCAACAAATCCGCAATGACTTGAAAGTGCAGATGCGGCGCCCATCCGCCATTTTCTTGCGTCGCTCCGATTTCCGCAAATTTCTCGCCGCGGTCAATTTTCTGGCCAACGCGAAGCCGCGCCAGAGTTTGCGCGGTGAGATGCCCGTAAAGCGTAAAAAACTCCTGCGTCCCGCCTCTGTGGTTCGGAAACGAGTGTCGCAAAATCACGACCGGCCCGTAATCCAGTGGCGCGCTATTGTTCGCCATGGAGTGCACGACACCGTCGAGAGGAGCGTGAACTGCGCTACCGGGCGCGACCAGGAGATCGATTCCCAGATGAATCGTGCGCCGCTCGTCGGTGGGATTTTCACTCGAGCCAAACAGCGCGGACGTGTAGATCGGCCGCGCTTCGGCGTATCGCCCGATGCCCACGGAAGCGCCCGCGCGTTTCATCTCTCCAAAAATCCGTTCGCTCATCGTCGCCGGATCAGCGGCTGCCGGATCTGCGCCAAGAAATCTGCTTCCCACACTGAAATCAAATACGATGCTCGCCGCCGCGCGCAGGTCCGTGTCGAGCACGGACGCCGCCGCACGCGCGTTTTCCGCGAGCCATTTCTTCAACGCGCTGCTCTGCGGAACGGGCTCCAATCTGCAAGCGTCGCGCAATATGTAATGCGCAAAGCTCGGATGAATTTGCGCCAGCCGCGCGAGCGCCTCCCAAGCCGGCGCTTCGCTGACAGTCACGTAGGCGTCATCAGGCTTGACTGTTGCGCGCTGCGCCGAATTTGTCACGCTGACAGCCAGTCGCATCCCCATCAGCGGAAACAAAACTGCCAGTTCCGTTTCGCTGAGCGGAAACGCGCGATAGTAACCAGCTACGACTTCCGCTGCCGCACGCAGTGGATTTTCTTTCCCCAAAACTGCATATGCCGCGGCAATCGCTACTTCCGAGACGGTCACCGTCTCGTGCAGGTCGCCGAAATCGATGACGCTGACGACCTTTCTTGGTAGCGGCAACGGCGCGCCAGCCAGCACGTTGTAATCGTTGGCGTCGCCATACACCACGCTGCGCCGCAGGTGCGGCAGGGCCGGCACAACCTCAGCTTCATACAGTGAGAGGAATTTCTCCACGAGCGCGCGGCGTGATGCATCGCGGAGGAGATGAAGATGCTCACGAATCCAACCAGCGCGCGCTAAATCCCATTTCAACTCGCGCCGTGCGGCGGCATGAGAAAAATCCAATAGCGCCGCGTCCATTTCGCCAAGAAACTGCCCCAGGCTTTGCAGAAGTTCCGGCGAGTGCGGCCGCGCCTTCACCAGCATGGTGCCGGGCACAAAGGTGAGAAGCCAAACGAGTCGCTGCGATCCATCCGCCCCAGTAATCGCGGCAAACGCCTCGCCGGTCCGGTTGAGCCGCACGCGCGGCAGTGTGAGCTGCGGCGCGCGCTCCGCCAGGTGCTGCAAAGCGCGGCACTGCATATCAATGAACGACCGCTCCCGCGCAGGGTGCATCACCTTCAGCACGAACCCGGCAGCCGCAGACTCTTCTTGAGTGGTGCGTGGGTTACTGCGGGGCAGTGTCAGATGAAAATTGTCGTCGTACTCTCCAGGCAGCGACTTAGCCGTGACGTCAAGCCCATAGAGCTCACGCGCGAGCTCCGACGCTTCCGTTTCCGTCGTCGGCTGCGCAACGCGCTCTTCCAGCAGCATCCAGAAATATTATCCGCAACGCGGCGGCCCGTCCATCCGCGCTTAGGAAGCGGTCCTAATCCGCCACCGAAATCGGTCCATTCTCCGTCGATAGCCGGATCACCGGCGACCCGCTGCCGTACTCGATTCGTCGATGATCATCATCCCAGGTCTTCCGCGCATCCGAGCAAATGCTCGCGTGGCAGCTCACCGGCGAATGCCCATTCGATTCCACCAGGAAGCTCGATCGGAATCCGGACGGCACGCGTAGCGTCAGGGGCCCGTTCACTGCGTCCGCCACCAACTCCGAGCCATCCCAATTCGAACCAAGCGACACGGTGATCGGTCCATTCTGAGTGTGCAGCCGCAACTTGCCGCTGTTGCCGGAGAAGCTGATCGGCCCATTCTCCGCGGAAATGTTCGCCTCGCCCGAGCAATCCTTCACGCTGATCGGCCCGTTCGTCGCGCGCGCCGTGATCTTCCCGTCCACGGCGTAAAAACTAACCGGACCGTTGTGCGTTGTCACTTCAATATCCGCCGACCGCGGCGTTCGAATCAGCAAGTACACAGTCCAGTCCCAGCGGTCGCCCTGCGGCCCGCCTACCGAAACCTCGCCGCCTTGCACTGCGAGTTTAATCTGCGACAGTAGCCGCGCCGCATCGCCGCCCACCGCCGCCTTGCACGCGGTCACTGAGTACACATCCTTATCCCATCCCTGCACCTGCACGCCGCCGTTTTCGACTTCGTGGACCCGCAGGACCGAAGCTTCTCCTTTGCTCACCGTCCGTTCTTCGGATTCAATCGTAGGCCGTTCGCCATCCAGCCGAATGTGCAAGTCCGAGCAATCCGCAGCCGGCCCATCGCCCCAATGCGTCGAGCCCCAGATGTGCTCGTTTTCCCACGCGGGAGCGGCTGGCGCAGATGGAGCCGCGGGTTGAGCTGGCACCGCAGGTGCGGCGGGCAACGTCGGCATAGCGGGCAAAGCGGGCATGGCAGGCAAAGCTGGTATCGCAGGAACCCCTACACTGTCCGGCATAGCTGGAACCGTCGGGCGCGCTTGAGCGCGAACCCGTGTCAAAGGTAGTAGCAATAAAATGTAGGCGAAACACGCCGCAACCATCGCCATCACTGTGCGCATTTTCATGGACATCCCCTCCATCTCCATAGACGACGCACCCAGCACAATGGTCTTGTCCGCCTGCAACAAATATGTGACAACACCACCCCGGCGTTCCCGCCTATCATGGGTTAAGGAGAGCACAATGAGAGCAATCTCAGCAGCCCTGATCGTCCTGGTCGCCCCATTTAGCGGCACGGCTCAAGGCAGTGGATCCTACTCAATCGACAGCCAACAAAGTAAAACGGAGATTCACGTCTACAAAGAAGGAGTCTTCAAGGCCTTCGGTCACGATCACCTGATCGCCGCCAAACAAGTTTCCGGCCAGGCACAGTTTGATCCCCAGAAAATTGACCAATCCACCGTGCGTCTAAAGATTCCAACCAAATCGATCACCGTCATCGATCCTGGCGAATCCGAGAAAGACCGCCACGAAGTGCAAGCCACGATGGAAGGCGAGAAAGTCCTCGACGTCGCTAAATTTCCAGAGATCACTTTCACATCCACCAGCGTCACCTCTGTAAAGAAAACTCCCGATGGCTGGGAGCTCACTCTCGCCGGCAAATTGAATCTCCACGGAGTCGAAAAGCCAGTCAGCTTCCCCCTTCACGTTCGCGCCGATGCCAGCGAACTCCGCGGCGAAGGCGAACTCTCCATCCTGCAAACCGACTACGGCATCACGCCGGTAAAAGTCGGCGGCGGCTCCGTCAAAGTAAAAGACAAACTGAAAATCACCTTCAATATCGTCGCAGCCACGGACCACTGACCGGTAGTAAGCACAATTTCAACTCGATCATTTCCCGGCGAGACTTCCTCTCACGCAATCACATCCAATCGTCGTCAACATCCCCAATCGCGCCGATTGGCGGTCCATCCGGAGGCTCTGCAGGAGGCGTGAGGTCCAGCCGCTTCGGATCTTTCTCAAACTGCTCGATTTGTTTAGAAGCAAAAAACAAGTGCGCGTTGTCAGCAATGGCAGGGCCAGCTTGCGCCCCGCTTAACCATTCCTTCAATTCGTGTACCTTCAGCGAGGCGATCGCGCGAACTTCATCGGCGGCCTTCTCATTGCCCGCCAATCCCATCAAGTCATACAGCACGACGTCGTCAACCACCTTATCGATTTCTGCCTGATACCCGCTCCCATGAGGGGCTTTCCACGTCGACGCAAGCACCGCATCGAAAACTTCCTCCAGGCTGGGATTCGCTTTATCGCGCGCGTGAAACTCCACCAGCCGCTCAGAACGCTCCGGATTGAACAGAAATTGCAACGTGTGCTGCGCCGCGGCCTCTGCCGGCGCCAGCGCGTCGAACGCCGGATAAGTCCGAATCTTAAAATGTTCCCGCCCGCGCTCGTATTCGGGCGGCCGCGGTGGAATCAACTTCAGCAGCGATTCCGGCAGCGCCAGCGCCTCCGGTTTCAACGTCGCCAGCACCGCCGCCAGCGCCCGCCGTTGCTCCGCCGCTGCAACGATTTGCGTCGGCGTCTGCCCATCTCCGCGCAGCGCAAACGTGTAATCCATCCCGCCGATCAATTTGCTCGCAGCTTCCACCTGATACCGGTGGAGCATGAAAATCGGCACCAGCACATCCTCGATCGTCGCCAGCGGCGCGCCCTCGCGAATATTCTTCTCCCCAAATCGCCGCAAAGCCGCCGAGCGTACCTGCATCAGTCGATTCAACTCATCGACCGCATTCGCGCCTGAATCCCACAAGTGCGCCACGCTGCTCGAAGAACTCGCCGGCCGCGCGTCCTGATCCGTCAGATACCGCAAGCCGCGCCCGTAAGCATCGCTCAAAATTTTGTTCAGCGCCGCGTGCTCGTCCGTCCCCGCAGCGAACTCGCTATATCCCCACGCGACCGAAACTTTGTCCCACTCGCCGATCCCCGTCGCGTACGCCTCCGAAACGTCCGGCACGCCATCCGCGCCCAGCTTCACCACTGGCGGCGGATAATCCATCACCGAGGACCGATTGACCGTGCTCGCCGAATAGTTGTGCATCAGCCCCAGCGTGTGCCCCACTTCATGCGCCGCCAATTGCCGCAGCCGCGCCAGCGCCATCTGTTGCGCGCGATCTTGTCCCGGCGCCAACGCCTTGCCCTCCGCGTACGGCGCCAGCAAGCCTTCCGCAATCAAATAATCCTGCCGCACGCGCAGCGAGCCGAGCGACACGTGCCCCTTGATAATTTCTCCCGTCCGCGGATCGATCACGCCTGCGCCATACGACCATCCCCGCGTCGCGCGATGAATCCACTGAATCACGTTGTAGCGCAAATCCATCGGGTCCGCGCCTTCCGGCATCAGCTCCACGCGAAACGCATTCTTGAATCCCGCCGCTTCGAACGCTTGCGCCCACCATCGCACGCCCTCCAGCAGCGCCGACCGAATCGGCTCGGGCGCTCCGCGATCCAAATAATAGACAATCGGCTGCACCGCGTCGCTCACCGCCGCGTTCGGATCTTTTTTCTCCAGCCGGTGCCGCGCCGCAAATCTCTTCACAATCGGCTCGCTGATCGGCGTCGCATAATCCATGTACGAAATTCCGAAGAAGCTCGACCGCGGATCGTAAGCCCGCGGCTTGTACCCCGGCCCGGGAAGCTGCACAAACGAGTGATGCTCCCGCACCGTAATCGCATCCGCCTCCGGAGTCACTTGCTTTACCCATTGCCCCGGCTCGTCTCCCGCGAACGTCAGCGTCGCTTCCACCTCCGTGTTCAGCGGAAAGTTTTTCGTCCGCGGCAAATACATCGCGCAGCGCGAAGCGTCCAGGTGATACGAACCCTGCTTCGTCCTCCGCAGCGCCGCCGGCACGCCGTGCGCGTCGCGCAGAAAAAATTCCGTCGCGTCCACCAGCGCTCGCTCGCCTTCCTCCGCCCCCACCGTAAATCCCCACAGCGCCGACTCCGCAAACGAATCGCGCACCGCCCGCCGCTCGTCCGCATCGTCGCTGACCGCGCGATACTCCAGATTCGATTGCACCAGCAGCACCTTCGGGCCGCTGCGTTCAAATCTCACCACGTGCGTCCCGCCAAGCTGCCCGCGGTCCAGCCCAATGTCATTCGACCCAATCCCCGCCGGCAACGAGCTCTGATACAAAAACTCCGCCCCCCACTTGTCGATCTCCAGCCAAAGCCTCCCCTGTTTCGCGTCCCAATAAATATTGAAATATCCCGGCATCTTCTGCATCGGCGCCGTCTTTTCACTGATAGACGCCGTCCCCTCCGCAACTGTCTTGGATTTCTCGGCAGCCGCCTCGCCCTTCGCCTGCGGAAGCCCCCGCGGCACGCAATACGACAGCACAAAGCAAATCATCAGCACCAAACGCTTCGCCATTCCATGCCTCCAAATTCGCAATCTTCAAATTGGCTGAAGAGTTTTACATCAAAAGCGCGCCGCGCCGCAAAATTCCCTCTGCTATAGTTGTAAAGGCGCGCCGGTGTTGTAGGGGCCGCGCTTCAGCACGACCCAGCGAGCGAAGCGAGTCTTTGTCGTAGCAGTTGTAGCGGCCGTCTTCAGACGGCCAGCAGCATCAGCCGCGAATTTTTGTCATCCCGAGCGCAGCGCGTCGTCTGCGCCCCGAACGGGGCGAGGGACCTGCTTTTAGCCGTTGCAGTTGCAGCGCCCCAAAACTATCGTGACCAAACTCCGCATCTCCGTAGTGCAATATCTCAACACCGCCCCGCTCGTCCGCGGCTTCACCCACGGCCCCCTTCAGCGCAAATACGACCTCTCCTTCACCGTCCCCTCGCAATGCGCCGAAGCCCTGCGCGCCGGCGCCGCCGACGTCGCCATCATCCCCGCCATCGAGTACCAACGCATCGTCAGCCAGGGCATCGGCCTCACCATCCTGCCCGGCCTAGCCATCGCCTCCAAAGAGCGCGTCCGCAGCCTCCTCCTCATCAGCAAAGTTCCCATCCGCCAAGCCCGCCGCATCGCCCTCGACCGCAGCTCCCGCAGCACGCAAGCTCTAACCAAAATCCTCGCCGCCCAGCGCTGGCAAATCGCCCCCGAATTTGTGCAAGCCGACCCCGACCCCGCCGCCATGCTCGCGGACGCCGACGCCGCCCTGGTAATAGGTGACGTCGCCCTGCGCATAGCGATAGCCGCGGAAGCGCACGTAACGCCCGGCCCCGACGGCGAGTGGCTCACCCCCGCCGCCGCGCTCGCCGACTCCCTTGTAGCGACGCAATATATTGCGCCCGCCGAGCGTCTTCACGAAGCATCTTCCGCAATTCTAGCTGTCGCCTTCCGCGCTGTACGGCAATTCCACATCTACGACGTCGTAAAAGAATGGTGGCACCTAACCGAAAAGCCTGCCGTCCTAGCCCTCTGGGCCGCCCGCAACGAAGTCCTCACCGCGAACCCGGAGCTCGCACAAGACTTCCTGGCTTCCCGCGATTTCGGCCTAACCCAAATCCCGCAAATCGCCGCCGATGCCGCGCAAGAAATGCTTCTCCCTGAAAATGAACTCCGCCTCTACCTCGAAAAAAATATCGACTACACCCTCGACGACGAAAACCTCCAAGGCCTTCTCTCCTTCTTCCACCGCAGCCACGCCCTCAAACTGATCGGCCCCCTGCAGCCCATCACCATAGCAGGTAGCGCCACCACTCCAGCCTTGCACATGGCCACCTACGCCCAGAAACGCGCGTAATCCTTTGTAGTGGCGTGCAGTGGCGCGGTCAATCGCCCGCCTCCCTCCTTACTTAACCATAATCAATTAAGTCACGAAGAATGCCTATAATTAAACTTGACACGCGCTGGTTAAGTAGCTACCGTGCTTGCATACCCACAGAGGCAGAAACGCAATCTGACTTTACTTGAGTTATCTGAAATTGCCTTCAGACAGCCCTAAACTTTTAATGGAGGCTACATGAGAACTATGAATCGTTTGGAACAACCATTCCGCGGGGTTACCACCCTGCAGGAACAGATCAATCACATGTTTGGCAATGGACTAGGACATACGGGCGAGGAGTCGAACTTGACCCCTTGGGCCCCCGCCGTCGATATCTACGAGACCGCGAATGAGCTCGTCGTTAAGGCCGACCTGCCCGATGTGGATCCCCAGGACCTCGACATCCGCGTCGAGAACAACATCCTCACCATTCGCGGCGAACGCAAGTTTGACAAGAAGGTGAACGACGACAACTATCTGCGCATCGAACGCGCCTATGGCTCCTTCAGTCGGAGCTTCTCGCTGGCCAATTCCGTAAACTCGGAGTCCATCCAAGCCGACTATCACAATGGTGTACTGACGCTAAGCCTCCCGAAGCGCGAGGAAGCAAAGCCCAAGCAGATCAAGGTGAACGTAGGAACGCCGCCCGTGAATCAATCTGTACCGCAACAAAGGTCCCTAGCGGCCGCCCCAGGCGCTCGCTAAGAACCTCGCACCGAATACGAAGTGACCAAAGGGGCTGGCGACATCGCCAGCCCCTTTTTTTCCTCAAATGCGGCGTTCAGACCTTTGGACTTCTGAGGTTCAGATGCGCCTTCCGGATCCCGAATGCCTCTACGGAACCTTCCTTTTTCCAGACGTTCCGCTGCGGCATCAGGTCCCAGGCTTGCCAGAAAATCTTCATCTCTTCTGGCTTGCCCAGCGAGACGCGGATGTACCGGTCTAGCGCCGGATATTTGGGGCCGATCAGGATGCTGTGTTTTTTCAGGTGCTCGATGACTTCGTCCGGCGGACGCTGCGGATTCATCATCACGAAGTTCGTCTGCGAATCGATGACCTCGAGTTCCCGCAGCTTGGCTTGTCTGATGAATTCCGCGCGATCGTCCGCGTTGCGCTTTACGCCCATGCGCACGTACTCCGCGTCATCGAGCGCGGCGGAGGCAGCGCGCGCCGAGACCACGCTGACGCTCCAGCCGGGGAAACCGCTGGCAAGGCGCTTGGCGACCTCCGGCGAAGCCACGGCATAGCCGATGCGCATGCCCGCGAGCCCGTAAATTTTGGAGAAGGTGCGCGCGACGATGATGTGGGTGTTGGGGAAAGGATTGTCGAGAAAGGATTCGTAACCGGAGCCAGGGTTGGGGAAATGATGGTAAGCCTCGTCGATCAGCACAAAGGTCTTGGAGGTCAGCCTGGTAATGAACAGCTCTATATCCTTGCGCGGCGTGATGGTTCCGGTGGGATTGTTGGGATTGCAGATGTACACCAAGTCGGTGGAATCATCGCAGTGCGCGAGCATCGCGGTCAAATCGTGTCCGTAATTTTTGCTGAGCGGCACCTCGGCGATTTGCGTGCCGGAGTCTTTTGCGAGTTTGCCGAGCGCGGGAAAAGTGGGCGCCGGGAAGACGAGTTTCTTGCCGGGCCCGAGAAAAGCCATTGCGGCCATGCACAGGATTTCGCCGGAGCCGCAGCCCAGCACAATTTGCTCGCGCTTTACCTTGTGCAGCGCCGCAAGTTTGTCGACCAGCGTGTCGTATTCGGTGCGCGGATAGCGATGGCCTGCGGACGCGGATTCGCGCAGCACGGCTAAGACTTCCTTGGACGGCCCGTAGGGATTTTCGTTGCGATAAAGAAGTACCGGGCCCGCAGCAGTAGCGACGCCCTCGGGCGCGGAGTTTCCCCACAGCGCCTCTTCCATGCCCGGGGGAAGCGGAAAGCCGCGGAGCGCCGGCGTGGCTACGCCAACGATAGCGCCTGCGCCAAGATTGCGAAGCAGATTCCTGCGGGAGAGTGGCATGGCGATCCTCCTGAAATAAGGATGTTTTGTTCAAGCTGAACAAGGATGCTCGTTCAAGAAACTACGAGCTCAGTGCGGAAGCTATCTTAATGTGTTGCAGCACGAAATTGTCAATGTTTCAAGCTATCTCGGCGGACTGACGCTGAAGGCTCGGTGAAAGGACCGCGCCCCTAGTAGCGGCAACCGTCAGCGGAGAACTGCCTGGAGGCGTGGTGGAGGAGGTGGAAACGCTCAGTGAGCTCGAGCTGGAGGTAGAAGTAGACGCAAGGCTGAACGACGCCGAAGCGCCCGCAGGCAGTCCGCTGACGCTGAGCGAGACTGGACCGCTAAAGCCGATACTGCCGGTGACGCTGGGCAGTGTAGGTAGTGCCGCTGCGCTGCTCAATAGTACGAGTGGATGGAACCCGAGATGGGTCACGGGAATTGCGTGAGGCCGAGGATGTTGCCGTCGGGATCCTTGAACCAGGCGATTTTGGCGCCGCCCGGCGCAGTCCAGATGCCTTGCGCGTCCTGGCCGGCAAAGCCGTAACGCTCGAAGGTGACGCCTTTGGCCGTCAGCTCGGAAACGGCTTTGACGACATCCGGAACTTGCCAGCCGAGAATCGTAAACGGTTGCGGCTTGAATCCGGGCGGAACATTCGTGACGCGGAGCATGATGCCGTTGGCGTCGAGCGCCAGAGCGAAATTATCCTGGCTGAGCACGCGCAAGCCAAGGATGCCTTCGTAAAACGGCCGCGCTTTGTTGGCGTCGAGCGTGGGCGCGAAAGCCATGATTTTGTGCGAGCCGAGCATAGCGTCCTCCTGGTGCTGCGGCGGAATGGCAGGCAGTGTAACGCCGCAGGGCGTGCGGCTGCAGGAAAAGTGCTGCGGCGGGCACCGCTGTTGAGGTAGATTGCGAGAGTTAACGCCAACTAGCAGGAGGAGCCATATGGAAGGTGCGGCAGCTTCGGTCGACAATACGAAGAAGTTGTTGGAAGCGATTCGCGCGGGCGACAAAGCCGGGCTGGAGGCGCTGCTGAAGGCGGAGCCGGGATTACTGCGGTTCGCGGCGCCGAATGGATCGTCGGTCCTGCTGTTGACGGCGTATTACGGGCATCCGGAGCTGGCGGAAGTTTTTTCGCGACATGGGGCGAAGCCTGATGTGTTTGAGGCCAGCGCACTCGGGGATTTGGAAACGGTGCGGAATGTGGTTGGCGGCGATCGGGCGTTGGTCAATGCGTTTGCGGCGGACGGATTTTACCCGTTGGGATTGGCGGCTTTTTTTGGGCATCGCGCGATTGTGGAGTATTTGCTGAAAAATGGCGCGGATGTCAAAACGTCGGCCCGCAATGCTCAAAAGGTGACGGCGCTGCACGGGGCGGTGGCGCGGCGCGACATAGAAATTGTGAAGATGCTGCTGGGGGCCGGCGCTGACCCGAATGCGCGCCAGGAGCGCGGATTTGCGCCGCTGCATGATGCCGCCGCGAACGGGAGCGAGCCGTTAGTGGAACTGCTGCTGAAACATGGCGCCCGCGCGGATGCAAAGACCGATGACGGCAAGACGCCCGGTGACATGGCCGCAGACCGCGGGTACAAGGACTTGGCGGCGATGCTGCAGAGCTAACGCGTAAATTTGATGACTGCGGATTGTGTTTGGTGGACCGCGCCACTAAGAAACGGCAGTCAGAGTACGGCGGTACCAAAAGAGTGGTACGCGAAACGCGGTGCGAAGTACTGGCGGGAATGAACCGTGCGGGCTATCGACCCGGGCGGCGGGCATCGGCAGAATCGCGAATGTGATCGGGGACGGCCCAACCGGACTCGACCACGGTTCCCTCCATCCCCAACGCCCGAGCGGCCGGTCCCCCCACCGGCCGCTCACTTTTTCGGGGCGGCGAAAATTTGAGGTCCCGGGCGCGGCTAGGACCGGGTGAAACGCCTCCCCTCAGAGCTCGAAAACCAGATGCCAGCGCTACCAAGGACGAACGGGTGTGTGTGCGGGAAGTTTCAGGATACAATCCCACTTAGCCGGGGTGTTCATCCGGTCTTAGACCTCGATGGCCCACGCTGCCTGCAAACTATGCTTGGCGCTACTCCTGTGCGCGCTGCTGCCTTTAGCCGTGTCTGGACAAAGCGTGCAGGGGACCCTGCTGGTTGCGGTGGAGGACTCCGCTGGCGGGCGGATTGCTGGCGCGGGCGTTACCGTCACCCTGGAAAAAGCGGCGTTATCGCGGTCGGCTAATACCAATGATAGGGGCGAGGTGCGATTTGAGTCCTTGCCGCCGGGGACGTACTCCATTGCGGTGCGGGCGAGCGGGTTCGAGGAAAAGACCTCGCGGGTGGCGGTGTCCGTAAGCAGCCAAGCTACTTTCGCGGTGATCCTGGGACCTGAGGCGCTGAAGGAGACCGTTCGAGTGCGCGACCGGGGACCTTCGCTAGCCACCCAGCCCATTGAAACGACCAGCAACACGATCGAGACGGTGATTACGGCCGAAGACCTGGACGAAATCCCACTTTCTGCCCGCAGCTTTGCTAATATCGCTTTGCTCTCGCCATTTACCGCACCCGTCGAACCCTCTGACCCCACGAAGGCGCGCATCACTGCGGTGTCTTTCGGCGGCAGCTCGGGGCTGAACGTGGATTTGTCCGTCGACGGCGGGGACAACAACGACGACTACATCGGGGGCTTTCTGCAAAATTATTCCCCGGAATCCATTCAGGAGTTTGCGGTGCGCACCGCGCAATTTGACGCCAACACGTCGCGCACTAACGGCGGCAGCGTAATCATTTCCACGCGGCGCGGGTCAGACGAGTGGCACGGCAGCGCCGCTTACTTCTATCGCGGCAACGCGCTCAACGCCCGCAACACGCTGGACAATCCGGAGCCCAATCCGAAGCAACCTTTTTCGCGTCAGAACGTCGTCGGCACGCTGGGCGGTCCTCTAAAGCCCGGCAAAGTTTGGTTTTTTTCGTCTTATGAATACATCCACGAAGATGCCAGTGTGGCGTACAGCGCCAACTCCCTCTCGGAGTTCAGTGCTCTGCAGCAACTTGCCAACGATGGTTTTCTTTCGAAAGTCCGTTCGATCGGTGCGGTGCCTTCGTCCGTTCTTGCGCCTTACCGAGAGACGCTTTTTTCCACCCGGCTGGATTGGGCGCAATCCTCGCAGTCGCAGTGGTTCGTGCGCGGCTCTCTTGACCGCAATCATACGAAAAATGACCTTCTGCAGCAGGGTACTTTGCCTTCTACCGGCGCCACGACCACTTCGAATTACTACAGCTTTCTTCTAAACCAGCAGTTTGAATTCGCGCCGTCCACGGTCGGCTCGCTAACGCTCGCGTCGAGCGGCTTCCATCATACCAAGGCGCGGAATTCCACCATCGGCGAAGCGTTCGATTTTCCCTTCACCGCTAATTTTCTGACCACCTCCGGCCGCGAAACATTTGGGGACAATCAATTCGCTACGTCCATCACAGCGTTTCCGATTCAGCGCGACCAGCAGAAATATCAATTTCGCTATGACGTATCGCACGCCCGCGGACCTCATGCCATGCGCTTGGGCGTCAATTTCATTCACGAGCCGGTTCTGAGAGGGGCATTGTCCGGCAATCCGGAAACGCTATTCGCTTATCCTCGCGATCCTACCTTCTATGTGGCGAATCCTTCGGTGCTGGGTTCTTGCCCGAATCCGCTTCCCGCTGCTCAGGATCCCAATTTTCCCGATTGTCCGACTGAGAACACTTCGGGTCCGAGCGACGGCACTTTTTCGCAAAGCATCCGCCGCCTGGGCTTCTACGCACAGGATTCGTGGCGCGTCACTCCTGCTTTTACTTTAAACGCGGGCTTGCGCTACGACACCACGTTTGGCCTTTTCGTCGCATCCGGTCGCGATCAAACTGCAAATCCAGCGCTCGCTGCTTTGCAAGCGTCAGGGAGCACGCTCGTTTCCGGCGCGCCGCACGACTATCGCAAAGCATTTGCGCCGCGGATCGGAATTGCATACGCACCGCATGCTTCCGCGACTACAGTTTTCCGGGCTGGCGTAGGGCTCTATTACAACGATCTAGCTCAGAATGGATGGGTGGATGCGTTCAGCGCGGTGAATAATCTCAATCTGCAAAATGGAAGTGGGGCGAGCGCGCTGATCGATCCGAACTATCACACGCCGTATGCGCTGACTGCGAGCGTCGGCTATGAACACGCTTTCGCGAGCAATTGGCGCGTGAGCATTTCGTACGAGCATCAGCAGGGTGTGCACCAATACCGCCGGTATGAGTACACGCCCGGTTTCGGAATTCCCGTTGGCGCACCGGCGGTTTCTCTATTTCGCACGGATAACCGCTCTATCTTTAATGGAGCGGCCGTTCAAGTGCAGCACAGTTTTTCACGGCGCTTCGAACTGACGGCCAACTATGTCCTGGCGCACGCCACAACATGGGGAGCTACGGTTGGCGAGCTGTTTGACTATGTGAATGGCGTGTCCGATGTACGCAATCCGTTCGGCGTCGGGGATCACGGGCCGTCCGGCGAAGACATCCGGCATCGTTTGGTTTTGGTGGGTGTGCTGCAACTTCCGTGGAAATTTGAAGTGTCCACGTTGTCGCAGTTCGAAAGCGCGCGACCGTTTACGATGAGCACGCCTGCCGATGTCAATGGCGACGGTGTCGTCGGAAATGACCGGGCAGTTGTGAACGGCGTGCAGACGAGCCTTGACCAATTTCGTGGGACGCCGTTTTATCAAGTGGACTTGCGGGTCAGCCGGAATATAGCTTTGGGCGAACGGGCGACGCTGCGACCCTTCGGGGAATTTTTCAATTTGTTGAACCGGCAAAATCCCGGGAACAATTACGTTCCCGACATCTCGGCTCTCCCGACGCCGGTGAATGACGTTTCCAATGCCACGGCGTTCTGCCTGAATGCTGGTTGCACGCAAACGCGGCCGATCACAAGCGTGAATCAGCTGCGAGTCCCTGCAGGAGCTTTGGGCGATTTCTTTGGGCCGGGCACAACGGTGGGCATTCCGTTCGCGGCGCAGTTGGGCATTCGACTCAGCTTCTGACTAACGAGAGATGCAGCGCCGCAAAGTGAGGCGACAGGTTTATTGAGAACCCGTCGGGGGCTTTTCGGGATTAGTGACTGTGGAGATGACGTGCGTCGGCTGACTCGAGTCGCGTCTCGGGGGAGCGAACTTCGGAGTCTTTTTCTTAGGCTTTTTTGCTTCGCGGCTTCGTCTGTCTTTGTTTCCCATGTCAGATAGCATGCCACGGGTCGCTGACTTATGGCTAGGAAATGTCGTGGTCGACTAACCGGTCAAGGCAAAATGCCGCCTAGGAGTTTCTTGCGTTGGCGGGAACCAGAACAACCAGCGTGTACGTACCGAGGGCAATGCCGAGAGGACCGCTGAGTATACCGAGGAACGCCGCAAGCAGACCAAGCCTTCGCGCCGACGGCCCGCCGGACATCAAGGCCAGACCGGCTAGGATGGAAACTACGCCGGCTACGACGCCTAGAATAATCGCGCAAATCAAAAAGATATGAAATAAGTCCATCAAGGTCAAGGGATTGGGGACGCGAGTCAGTAGCGCGCCCCACATCACGGTCAGCGTCGGGCTGCACAGAAAGACGGCAAGCGCGACCCCAAATCGCTCCAAGCCGTACAGAATCCATAGAATCCCGAGAGTTCGCATGGAAGCTCCCTCGCCGAATTTCCGCCTTCACTTGCCGGCCCGGCCGACAATGTACATCTGACTCCCCCAAGCCGCAATGAGTTCGGCTCAATGTTTGAGTCCAGATGCGGAGTCCCTCGTCGCCAGTGATAGGTCAGAAGCATCCCTTTTGCCCCCTTTTTGGATGTGCCCATCTGGGTACGATACTCCTAGAGGCGGCCTGCCCTTTCGGGCAATTGCGAGACTTTTTCCCCACCCAAATACTGTCATTACTATGAAACCCACATTTGTATTCGCACTCTTGGGGACCCTCGCGCTCGCGGGAACGGCTTCCGCGCAGAGAGCTTTTGAATGGCAGCCAGGGAACGATGAAGCCGTCCGGCTGGACCCGGCCAACTATCACACCGGCAAGACTTATACGGCGGGCGGCGGCATTCAGGTCGATATCGAATCGCAGCAGCCGGTAACGATTTTCCTGACCGGCGAAGGCGAGTGGAATCGTGCGCTGCAGTATCCGGAAACTATGGGGACCCTAAGAATGCTGTGCTTGCGCGAGCACGTCGTAAAGACCAGGTATGTTTGCAATTTGCCGGCGGAGGCGCTGACTCTGGTGATTCGCGATGACCGCGGTAGCCACGAGTCCGCCGCGTTCGCAGGACTGGGCGAGGTACTCAAGCGCGAACCCGCCGCAATGAGTACTCCCGCCGGTAATGCTGTCGGCAGCGCTGTCGGCGTAGGCCTGGGCTTGGCGAAAATCTTGAAGACGGAAAGTTCCTCCACGCCTCGTCATTTCGTGTCGCCGAACGATGTCCACATTCAGTATTTCCGCTGGGTGTGCATCAGCAACTGCTTCCCGCCGGAGTTTCGCTGGATTCAGCAAGCCAAGGAGAAGTACGAGCTGACCTCGTTCTTGAAGGTCTACGGCGGATACACGCCGGACCGCGATGGCGAGGTGATCAGCATCAAGATTAAGGCGCCAATGCCCATGCTGGTGGCGGTAGTGCCGTCCTCGGTCGCCAACCAGTTGCACGGGAAGCCGGAAATGCTGGAGCCCGCTCTGGAGAAAAATTCCTGTCAGCAACGCGGCGTGCAGTCGCAAACCTTTCAGTGCACGTTTAACGTGGCGGATGGACCGCAGTCCCTGATTGTGATGCCGGAAGACACCGGGAAAGTGAAGCACAAGAAAGCCGAGATCGAGTTCTTCGCCTCCAAGTGCGTGGAGCATTGCGCGCTACCGGCGGCAAATCCGAACAGTTCGGCGGAGAAGGTAAACCCGTGAAGGCAGCAGAGTCGATCAGCCAAAGCTGAAAGGCTAGGCAGCTTCGATGGCTTCGTGACGCAAGACCAAGAGCTTGTCGGCGGGTGCAGCCAACGTCGCGTAGGTTCGGCCGCTGTTGTCACTGAACTCCACCTCAAACACGCCTGGAGCAAGTATTTCAATAACAGTGCCCACCTGACCGCGCACTAATCCGCGTGTCGGTACGTCTTCCAACAGCGCAACTACGGCTAGAGGTTTGATCTCCATCAGTAGCGAAAGTTTATCACCGGAATGGTCCAGGCCAGACAGGCCTGCTGGAGTTCCGATACAATGGAGGTTCCTGGCTGGGAAAAGGCGGATATGTTTGAGAATTTGACGGAAAAGCTGCAACGAACATTCAAGAATTTGCGCGGGCAGGGGAAGCTGACCGAGGAGCACCTGGATGCGGCGCTGGCGGAGATTCGCGAGGCGCTGCTGGAAGGCGACGTCAACGTTGGCGTAGCGGATGAGCTGCTGGCGAACATCCGGCAGAAGGCCATTGGCAGCGAAGTGATGCTCCAGCTTTCGCCGGACCAGCAAGTGGTCAAGACCGTGCGCGACGAGTTGACGGCGATGCTGGGGAAGCACGCGAAACCGCTGTTTGCTTCGCGGCCGCCCTCGGTCTGGATGATTGTGGGCTTGCAGGGGTCGGGCAAGACGACCACAACGGGCAAGCTGGCGAAATGGCTGACGCAGCATGGGCACCGGCCGATTGTGGTATCCACCGACGTGTACCGGCCGGCGGCGCGCGAGCAGCTTGCGCAGGTGGCGAAGGCGGTTGGCACGCAGGTGTGGCCGGGGGCGGGAACGGACAAGCCGCTCGAAATCGTGCGCGGGGCGATCAAGGAGGCGAAGCTTTCGGCGAGCGATGTGATTCTGGTGGACACGGCGGGGCGTTTGCACATCGATGATGAATTGATGAATGAGCTGAGCACGCTGAAGAAGGAATTGCAGCCGGCGGAAATGCTTTTCATTGCGGACGCGATGATTGGTCAGGATGCGGTGCGTTCGGCGGGAGAGTTTCACAAGCGGCTGGGGCTCACCGGCGTGATTTTGACGAAGCTGGACGGCGATGCACGCGGCGGAGCGGCGCTCTCGATTGCGAAAGTTTCCGGAGCGCCGGTGAAGTTTGTGGGCTTGGGCGAGAAATACGACGCGTTGGAAGAATTTTATCCGGAGCGCATTGTCTCGCGCGTACTGGGCATGGGCGACATCATGTCGCTCATCGAGCGGGCGGAGCTGGCGGTCGACAAAAAAGCGGCGATGGAGCTGGAACGGAAGCTGCGGAAGGATGACTTCACGTTGGAAGATTTCCGGGATCAGTTGAAGCAGGTGCGAAAGATGGGGCCGCTGGAGCAGATCGTAGACATGCTGCCGAAGATTGGTCCGCTGGCGAATTTGCCGAAGGACGCGAAGGTGGATGAGAGCATGTTGAAGCGCGTGGAGGCGATCATCAACTCCATGACGAACCAGGAGCGGCGCGACCACAACGTGATCGACGGGAAGCGGCGGAAGCGGATTGCGAAGGGCAGCGGGACTTCGGTGCAGGAAGTGAATCAGGTTTTGAAGCAGTACATGCAGATGCGCCAGATGATGAAGCAGTACGGGGCGATGGCGGCGCGGGCGAAGATGAAGGGGCTGGGGAAGCTGGCGGGATTGGGATGAGTCTAGTTCAGAATTGACGCGCTACTTGTTTCCCGAGAAATATACGTCGGCGACCTTGGCGGCGAGGGATTCGGGATCGAGGTCGGTGCCATTGCAGAGGACGATTATGGTGAGGCGGTCGGCGGGGAAACGCTGGATGTAGGTGTGGAAGCCGATGGTGTCGCCGTAGTGCCACATGCGGACGTGGTTGCGATAGGAGTCCAGGAACCAGCCGAAGCCGTAGGAGACGGGGGTGCCTTCGGGACGGTCGGAGTTGGCGGGCCACTTGGGTTGGGCGCTATTGGTGAGCTGCGCGGGAGTCAGCGCGGGCAGCATCTCTTTTTCGCTTAGAAGCGTGTGTTTCGCGAGCGCTTCATCCCACTTTGCAAGATCGGTTAGAGAGGAATAGATTCCGCCGTCGCCCAGGGTGGCGGAGGTGGGGCTTTGGTCGGTTTCTCTCCACGCGGTGTTTTCTTTCGAATGACCGTAGGCGCGATGCGCAACTTCGTTTTTCCCTTCTTGGTAGGCGATCGTTTGCGACATTTTTAGAGGAGCGAAGATTCGTTCGCGGAGGAATTCGCGGAACGGCTTGCCGGAGATTTTTGCTACTACTAATCCGAGGACGACGTAGCCGGAATTGCTGTAGCTCCATTGCGTAGCGGGTGCGAATTTGGCGGCGGCTTCTTGTTTGAGGAGGTCGAGAACTTCGGCGTCTTGAATCTGGTAGGTGCGGGTCCAGATCCGGGCTCCTTTGCGTTTTTCTGCAGCGGCCATCAGATCTTCGTAATCAGGCAGGCCCGAAGTGTGGTTCAAGAGATTGCGGATGGTGATGGCCTTGCCGTAGGCGGGAAAATCGGAGAAGACGTCGGTGAGTTTGTCGTCGTAGCGCAGCTTGCCGTCGTGGACGAGCAACATGATGGACATAGCGGTGAATTGCTTGGAGCAGGAAGCCAGGCGGAAATTGGTTTGCGGGTCGATTTTGGCGAAGGAGTGGAGTTCGCGCGCGCCATAGCCGCGTTCGAATACGGTGCGGCCATCTTTGCGGACGAGGACGGCGAGACCTGGTGAGTTTGCATCGGCAAGCGGGGAGAAAATCGCGTCGAAAGCCGGTGCTATTGGATCTTGAGAGGATCGAGCGGCGAATGAAGGAAAGTGGACGAGGATAAAGAGAATAGAGAGCGAGCAGAGCCGGAGTTTTCGGAACACGCAGCGGCCTCCCGACGCAGCATACCAACCTCGGTGCATTTCTTTTTGTCGAGCGTGACAGGGTGGCGCACGCCCACGAGCCTGCTTCCCCGGAGATACGGAGCCGCACAATTTCGGTGATCAGATCTCTTTATCCAAGGACATTATTACGCTTTCACTGCTGCGCGACAAAGCAAGAAAGGTCTGCAGTTTAGCGGTGAGCAATTTTTGCGGTCCTTCCGAACAACAACTGAGGATCGTTTGTTCCAGGCGCTCGAACGAATGTTCCAAGCTATCTTTTCTCTCTGATACTTTTCCCGCCGTCCTGTCTGCCATGCCGTCCAGAACGTTGGCCAGGTCCTCGTCGAACTCCTGTTGGGCCCGTTCTACGGGTTCCGGTAAATCAAAACCTGAGAGACGCAAGCGATACTTCAGCAATGCAACTCGTATCAGAAAAAGCGTGCGCAGTTGCGGTTGCCACCGCCGGATGCGGTCGCGCAAAGCAAGATCCTGCTGGCGCGAAGGACCGAATTCGAAAAGAACGCCATCGGCAAGAGCCCTCACCTGGTCGAAATATGTGTTGATCGTTTCGCGAAGAGAATAGGCGCGCTGGATTGCAACCCTTTTCTCTCCTGGAAGCGGCTCCCTTTCGAGTTGAGCCAGCGATCGCAGGCTGGAAACGAATGTCTCCTTCATCTCCACTGCAGCACGAGACCCCCATAGATGATCAAAGACGAGCCACATCATGAACAGCCCCAGCAGGATGCCGACGACGCGGTCCCTTGCAATGGAGAGCGATGTCTGTGCCGCGAAGTTCTGCAGGTTGATGAGGTAGAAGGCCAGCGCAGCCTGCAATCCGAAGTATGACAACCGAGGGCTGGAGGTCATGAACCAGGAAGAGAAAACCGTAACGAGTATAAAAAGAATGGTGAATCCAGTAATCGAATCGAGGTAGGGCAGAATGAACACCTGCGAGCCCATCCCGATAAGAAAGCCACCAATCAGGGCGCCCGCGATACGCAGGATCCCTTTCTGTCGAGAGGAACCGATCGTGGAAAGCCCTGTCAGCAGGCACGTGGTCACCGCGGTGCTGATGCCGGGCCAGGCGATGGCATTGTAGATGATGTAACAGAGGCTCGCCGCAAGACAGCCTTTCAGCGCGAATTTAAGGTGTTCGGGATTGGTGAGCGCGTCTGCGACGACAAGCTTCGATCGCGGTATCTCGTCTGCAGGCGGCCGATACTCATCCATTGACTTAGAACCCGCGACCACCTGAGAGATGAGCGTAACGGTTTTCTCCATCTCGAGCAGCAATGGAACACCGCGCCAGGGTTGGTCATTGGGATTGAACTGAATCGAGGCCGGAATTCTCCGGTTCATTAGATCGGTGCGAATGCTCGCGATGGTAGCTGCCAGGTTCCGCAATTGCTTCTGATCAGTGCTAGACAGCTCGAAGCGGAACTGCGTCAGGGTTGCGGCAACGTCCACCAGCCCACCGACGAGCGCTACAACACCGCTCATCTGCGCGCGGTCCAGCGGCGAGTAGTCAGAGCGGCGCAGGACGCGCCGCAACGTTGATGTTCCGAGCATGCCCAGCCTGGTGATTTTCTTTTCGGCCGCTTGATCTACCGGGCGGTCCTCGATGTAGCAAGCCAGCACACTCTCGACCGCCGCTAGACGTTCCGCAATGGGCAGAACGATATCGTCTCCAGGCTTCATGCGCGCAAACGCCATTTCTACCCCCGCAGTGACGACGACTCCGATCGATGACACCAACACAACCCGAAGGGTATCTTCCACATTGGTTTCGGCTGATACATGGCGATCCCACAAGGGGACTGCGAGGGCGATCATGAAGGAGAAGATAGCAGCCGCACCGTAGTTGGTCAGCGTGCTAAACGCATAGAAGGCGGCGAAGAACGAAACAATGATCCAGAAAAAATGCAGCACGGGAACACTGATCACAAACCACACTGAGATCAAAATATAAGCCGCGCCGACGGCGGTAACGAGAAGCATTGTTCCGGCTGATTGCAGAGTGGCTCGAATATTTTCGCGAGAAATTATAAGTGCATAAACCGCGCCTTGGAACGAACGGGGAATACGAAAGGTCATGCAGATGATCATGACGAGGGTCGCTGCAATGACCATTCGCGCGACCGTTCCGGCGCGGCCCGGGTACGGAGCGAGTTCCTCTTTTAGAAACTCCCAGAACCAGGGCAACGGTGGGGGCGGCACGCTGACGCTTTGTGCAAGAGTGGCCATCTTCAACGTCCGCGAATGATCACAACGGCTGACTCGCCAATTCGAAACAGATCCGCCGGCGGGTCCTTGACACGGACTCGGACCGGGTATCGCGATGCCAGATGCACCCAGTTCAGCGTTCGCTGTGCGTCAGGCAGGCCGGGACTTAAAGTGCCAAAAACGTCGGCATCAGGCGTTACTCCAAAGCCGACGCTATCCACTACTCCGGAGAAGCGCACTTCGGGTCTCGACAGCACGTAGACATCAGCCCGCATCCCTGGCGCGATGTGTCGGAGGGTGCCTTCACGAAAATTACCAATCGCCCACCACGTGCGCGCGTCAATCAGTATGAAAACCTGCTGGCCTATATGCGCGTACGCCCCTTCCGAAATAGTGAGATTCGTGACCCGCGCATCGAACGGTGCGTAGACCTTACAGTTGTTGAGGTTATATTGTGCCGTCTGGACCGCGGACGTTCTGGCCCCACGCTGGTTAGTTAGCGGTTCAAGCGTAGTTACGGCATGTACGGATTGTTCGTGTTGTGCCTTGCTCTGATCCAGGGCAGCCTTCGAGCGTTCGTACTGCGCCAATGCCGACTTCAATCCTGCCTGCGAAAGCTGCAGTTGCGACGATGCCTGCTTGAGGGCTTCTGCCTGAGCGGTTTCCAGCGTTCTCGCTCTGTCCACCTGATCCGCCGTTACAAACTGTTTTGCGAGCAGTGGCTCAATGCGATGCAGATTATTATTCGAATAGGTCCACTCCGCTTTGGCCCGGTTGATGCCCTGCTCTGCGTTCGCCACGTCAGCACGCGCCTGGTCGACGGCCGCTGCCCATCGCACTACGTCAGCTTGCGCGGCCTGGATATTAGCTTGCGCAACCGAAACGCCGCTTACCAGTGCCGCAATCCTCCGCCGCTCGTCTCCTATTTGCCCTTCGAGCGCAGCCTGCTGGGAAAGGCCGTTTTCGAGAGCGTATTGATACGGCCGTTCATCGATCTCAAACAGCAGTTCGCCCTTCTTTACAAACTGGTTGTCGTGGACGTTCAAGCGAACTATCGGTCCTTCCACCTGCGGTGCGATTCCAATGAAATTGGCGGTTACTTCCGCGTCGTCCGTGCGTGGCTGCCGATGCGCTTCGAAAAGCACAACGAGACCCAGAACAACAGCTCCCGAGATAATGGCAATGCGAAGCTTGCGAATCGCTTCGGGTCGGGAGTCTTGCGAGAATTCCAGTTTCATAGGGCCTCCTCAGGGGAAAAAAAGGAGCCAAAGTCCGAATGTAAACAAGGCCGCCAGGCAGGGATACATGACTATTGGCGGAGAGAGCGCTTCTTCCAGGTGAACCGCCAACAGTAGAAAGCGAGTTCCCGTGCTCAGCAGGATTCCCAGGGTCAAACAGAGGAGCCAAGCCGGAAAAAAGGATCCTAGCACGTCGATCGATGGAGCGTGCTGACAACCTGCAAGCGGAAGCATGCCAACCAGAAGCAGCACTCCCGCAGCTGCACGATTTGCCGGCTGTCTCATGGGTGGTCCTTGGAACCGCCGATCCGCATCAGGTCGCCAGTTCGAAAAGCCAAATCGGCCAGGGTGTCGAGAACCGACGTGCGTGCCGCGACATCCGTAGATCGGGCCTGTGCTAGCACTCGTTGCGCCGCCGTAACATCGAGCAAACTGCGAACGCCGTAGCCGTACGCCTCGACGGCCGCGGTGTAGGATTGGCTGGCCGCCTCCAGAAGTGCGGTGGCCGCCTGCCGCTGCCGCAATGCCGTTTTGACGTTCGAATAGCTCCGCCACACCTCGTCCGCAATTTGATCCATGGTGGCTTGGGTTTGCGCCGCAGCCTCGTTTCGGCTTGCCTCGGCCTTCAGCAGATTGTTCTTTCGAGCTCCTCCGTCAAAAATGGTCCAATCGATTCGCACGGCTGCCCCGCCCGTCAGTCCCGTCATCCGAGTTACCGGAAACTGCTGCTGCCATCCATATTGAAACGGCACACCCACCCTCGTCTCGAACTTCACCGACGGGTAGTAAGCCGCGCGCGCCTCTCGAATCGTTCCCTCCGCCGCCTTGACCCCCTCTAACTGCTGCAGCAGATCGGGACGTTGTTCCAGCGCGCGATTTAGTAACTGCTCGATGGAATCGTCGTGCATCTCGGGAGCCGGCAGTTCGTCGAGTGGCTGCACTGGGATGCGAACGGTCGGCGCAATTCCAAGCACCGTCGTCAGGTCGCCACGCGCGATTTCCTCGAACCCACGCGCCGACTGCAGTTCGTACTCCGCCTGCGCCGTGGCGCTCCGCGCCTCAAGAACATCTGGAAGGGTGGCAAGTCCATATTCCAACCTGTTTTCCGCTGCGTCCTGCACGGTCTTCGCATTCATCAAGCTGGCTTCGGCCGCGTCGACTTGCCCGACGGCGTTCAGCAGCCGGTAGTAAGTGTCCGCGACTTGGAAGATGATCCTCCGGTGCGTGTCGTTGAAAGCAAAGTTGGCTGCGGCAAGTTCGGCTTGGGCAAACGCGATACGCCCCGCGCGCGCGCCAAAGTCGAACATGGTGTAACCCAACTGCAACGCCGGTCCAAACGCTGCGACCGTCTGACGCACAAAACTGCTGCCGAACAACACGTCATCGCGGTTCACTCGCGAGAGCGCAACGGCGGCTAGGGCCGGATACAATTCGCTCTGCGCGATGTGCAATGCGGCTCCTCGGGCCTTAGCGCCTTCCCACGCCACGCGCGTCTCTGGATTGTTGCGCTCCGCGAAATCCACGAGCTCCGCCAGGGGATACACCTTTGTGGGATCGACCGCGAGTCGCGAAACTCGCAAAGCCCTCGCCTCCTGTTGGATTTCGCGTTCGGTGGGAAAATGCCAAGGTCGATCCGGCGAAGGAGGTACCTGCGCACTCTGCCCCGATGCGATTTTGGAAATCGCCGCAGTTACTGCCAGAAGGACAAGCCATCGACAGGTCATGTTCTTCACCGCTGTTTCTCACTTCGATCAGCCTTTTCCCCAGTTGTCAATGCGATCCACCACGGCACCGGAGTCGCCCACGTAGTGTCTCGGATCGATTCCGGAAATCACCGCGGTTACCATCAGAAGGACAGGCCATCGCCAGCAGGGATTGAGGGCGGTGACCAGCATGTCAAGGCGTGTTCAGCACAGCGAGGTTCTGCCTCAGGCGCTCGATCTCCGACTGCAGGTATTCGATTTGCTGCTCCTCGGCGTCGAGCTGGGCTTTGCCCTCGGCGTCTTCGGCGTAATCGGGATTGGAGTAGTAAGTGTCTTGGTCCAGGGCAAACTCGCGCTGCAGAAGGTTGAGCTCTTGTTCTGCCTGATCGAGCTCCCACTGAACTCTCGCGGCTTCCGGCGGCTCACAAGCAATGCGCACCGCTTTCTCCAGAGACGCAATCCTCTCCTCGAGTTCGGCCTCGGCCACTCGCGCAGGTACCGGTGGTTCCACTTCCAGCAGCGGTGGAGAGCCAACATCAAGACCCGAGTAGCCAGGTTTGAAATACTCCAAATCAAGATCGCCGTTGGAGATGACCTCGGGCTGGTAGGAAAGCTCGTAGCGAATCTGCTCCAGCTCCTGCTGGGCGTCCTGCAGTTCCATCGCGAGGCTCGCGGCTCGAGGATTGTCGCAGTCTGCCATCGGTGGATAGGATTCTTCGTCCGCGTAGCTGGACGAGGAGTGTAGGTCAAAGGCTGAGACGGTCGGTGCGGAATACGGCACACCAAGGTCTGTGTTGGTGATGATTTTCGGATGTTTCGTGGAATTCGCTTTCCGTTCGCGAGCGTTGCGAGCAGCCTCGACTACCGATTGCGGCGGTTCTTGCGATCGCGCGGGCGCGGCAAAGGCAAACGCCAGATATGTGGCGAATAGTGCGATCGCCGAAGGTGAAGGCACCGACGTAAGCGATCCTAGGTGTCCCCACAGCTTGCTGTTATCCGTCCACATAGCAACACCGCCCTCCCGAAACCCAACGGGCGGGGGGGCTACGACTTGAGATGATTGTCCGGGCAGCAAAGTTAGGGTGAAACCCAGCCTCAAGGATTGCCGGGAGGTGGCTGGACAGGCTAGAATAGTACGCGGAGGAATGGCTTAGTGCTGACGATTCGACTGTCAAGGATTGGCAAGAAGAAGAGACCGTTTTATCGAGTGGTGGTGATTGAGAGGACGCGGCCCCGCGATGGTCGTGTTCGCGAACTAGTGGGGACGTACGATCCGCTCAAGAAGCCCGCAGAGATCAAGCTGGATGCGGAACGCATCAAGTATTGGCTCGGAGTCGGCGCACAGCCCAGCGATACCGTGCGCAGCTTCATCCGTTTGCAAAAGATAGCGTAAAGCCCTAAAGTCCCAGTTAGTTGGTTGGTGCACCCTCTTCCTAGTCAGGGCGCCTTTCCCAGGTTCATGTACGTAGTCGATGAAAGTCGCGTTCCTAGAGGTGCCCCTATGAAGGAACTGGTTGAATCCATCGCCAGGGCTCTCGTGGACCATCCCGAAGAAGTGCAGGTAAGATCGGTAGAGGGTTCGCAGGCCACAATTTTAGAATTGCGCGTGCATCCGGAAGATCTTGGCAAGGTGATCGGCCGGCAAGGCCGCACGGCCAAGGCGGTGCGCACGCTGCTTGGCGCGGCGGGAATGAAAGTGCGCAAGCGATTTACGCTTGAAATACTCGAAGAGTGAGCGGCGAATCGGAACGTTGGGTAGCGGTCGCGCACATACTTCGCCCGCGCGGGAACAAGGGCGAAGTGGCCGCGGAGTTGTTGACCGATTTCGCGCAGCGGCTCACAGAGTTGCGCGAAGTTTTTGTTGGTGATGCGAGGAAGGCCGAGCCGCGCCGGCTTTCGCTGCAATCGTGCTGGTTGAGCCAGAATCATCGCGGTCAAGCGGTGTTTCACTTCGCGGGTTGTTCTTCGATTTCCGACGCTGAAAAGTTTCGCGGTCTGGATGTCCTCCTTCCTATCGAACAGCGCGTTACGCTCCCTGCGGGACAGTATTTTATTTCTGATCTGATTGGCTGCTCCGTATTTGAGTGCGCTCGCGAGGCTTCGCCTGTTGCTTCTTCGCCGTGTTCCATGTCCACGGCGCCGTTGTTGCTCGGCAGCGTCACGGATGTTCAGTTTACCGGCGAAGGTGTGTCCGGAACACCGGTGCTGGCGGTAAATGCGCGAGAGGGTGAATTGCTGATTCCGCTCGCCGAAGACATCTGCACGAGAATTGATACGGTGGCGCGGCGAATCGAGGTCCTGCTGCCCGAAGGGTTGCGTGAGCTCAACCGCCGGTAATGCAATCGTTGTACGCTACCCGAAATGTCTCCAGTTCTGCGCACTGTCGTGTTCACGATTTTTGTGCCGGGCTTTTGGACCATACTTGTGCCCTATTGGGTGGTAGGCCGTGGCGTACGGCTGGATTTGCGTGACGGAGCGGTCGCCGGCTGGCTTCTCGTTGCGGCTGGCGCCGCGCTCTACTTGACCTGTGCTTTCTGGGGCTTTGCGTTACGTGGCAAAGGAACTCCAGCGCCTATCGATCCGCCAAAAAGGTTGGTCGTGGAGGCCCGTATCGCATCGTGCGGAATCCCATGTATTGGAGCGTCGCATGCGTGATGCTGGGAGAGGCGCTGGCCTTTCGCTCAGTCGCGCTCGCGGAGATCGGCTGCGTATTCTTCGCGTGCGCGGCGCTATTTGTGAGGGTCTATGAAGCCAATGCTGCGGCACAAGGTCGGCGCCGAATATGAAGCCTACTGCAGGCGGGTGCCGCGCTGGACTCCTCAGTTTAGGAATAAGCTAGACTGAACGGCGTATGCGATTCGACCTGATCACGATCTTCCCGGAATTTTTTACTGGCCCGCTGGAGCATGGGATTGTGCGGCGGGCGCGCGAGGCGGGGCTGATTGATGTGCGGGTGCAGGACCTGCGGGCGTTTACGAAGGACCGGCATCGCACCGTCGATGATCGCCCTTTCGGCGGCGGCGAAGGAATGGTGATGAAGCCGGAGCCGCTGTTTGAGGCGGTGGAATCATTACTCGGGCATGGCGTCGGCGACGCAGCGGAACCTGCCGCGCCGGAATCCAATAGGGCGATTGTTTTGCTGTCCGCGGCGGGGAAAAGATTCACTCAAGAAACGGCCCGGCGGTATGCGGGGCTGGAGCACATGGTCTTCATTTGCGGGCGCTACGAAGGCGTAGATGAACGCGTCGCAGAGCATCTGGCTACGGAAGAAATCTCAGTCGGAGATTTTGTTCTGAGCGGCGGGGAGTTGCCGGCGATGTTGGTGATTGATGCGGTGACGCGGCTGTTGCCGGGCGCGCTCGGGAATGACGCCTCGGCGCAGAATGAATCGTTTAGTGCGGGAAGCAGCTTGCCAGCAGGAGCACAATATATGGATATTGCGTCGCTACAACTGAGCGACAAGCATCTCGCCTCGGATCATCCTTTAGCCGAAAGCAACGGAGTGTTGCTGGATTATCCGCATTACACGCGGCCGGCGGAGTTTCGGGGTTGGGCCGTGCCGGAGATCCTGATTGGCGGGAATCACGCGGAAGTGGCGAAATGGCGGCGTAAGGCGGCGCTCGAGAAGACGCGGCGGAACCGGCCGGATTTGCTTTTGCGAGGATGATTTAGCGCGATATACTGACGTTTCGATGAATAGCGCTCCACAAGGCGAGGTTTTGGGACGGCGGCGCTTAGCTTGACGCGCCGAGGGGCTCGCGCTTGTTGCTGCTTCGCATGTAAGTGCCAAGCGATTAGCGGCGCGGGCGATCCTGCGGTGTAAGCGCGGTTGTAAACCAGCAAGGATTCCAGGCCGCTCGCGATGAGCGGCCTTTTTGATTTTCCGACGTCAAAAGGCAGAGGGTCTATGAGCGAGACGACGAGCAGAAACGGCAGCGAGCGAAACAAACCCATTGCGATTTATTACGAGCAGCCCAACTGGTTTGTGCCGCTGTTCAATCAAATGGACGCGCGTGGAGTGAACTGGGTCAAGCTGGACGCGCGCTATCACCAGTACGATGCGGCGTCGCCGGAGCGCGAGTATTCGCTGCTATTCAATCGCATGAGCCCTTCGGCGTGGCAGCGCGGCGTGGCCCACGGAATTTTCTATACGCTGAACTATTTGAAGCATCTGGAAGACAAAGGCCTGCGCGTAGTGAATGGCTCCCGCGCGTTCACGCACGAAACTTCGAAGGCGTTGCAGCTTGCGCTGTTGGAGAGATTGGGTCTGCCGTACCCGAAGGCGCGCGTGATTAACCATCCGTCGCAGGCCGCGAGCGCGGCGGAAGCGGTTGGGTATCCGCTGATCGTGAAGCCGAATATCGGCGGCAGCGGTGCGGGCATCAAGCGATTTTCATCGCGAGACGAGTTACAGGCTGCGGTCGATGAGGGCAGTTTGCATTTTGGCATCGACAACACCGCGCTGGTACAGGAATGCTTCACGGCGCGGGATGGGATTATTACCCGCGTGGAGGTTCTGGGGGGGAAGTATTTGTATGCGATTCAGATCCACATCACTGGCGAGACGTTTGATTTGTGCCCCGCGGATATTTGCAAGAACACCAAGGGCGAGGAGCTGACGCGAATTGCTTGCCCAGTGGACGCGCCCAAGACCGGAATGACCGTGGAGGCATACGAAGCGCCGCCTCCTATAATTGCGGATGTCGAGCGAATCATGCAGAACGCAGGCATCGAGGTGGGCGGCGTCGAATACGTCTTCGATGAGCGCAGCGGGCTGCAGATGTATTACGACATTAATGCCCTCTCGAATTTCGTTGCGGATCCGGAACGCATGCTGGGCTTCAATCCGTACGGGCGCCTGGCGGACTTTTTGATTGAAGAAGCCCGCCTTAGCGAAGTGAAGCAGCCGGCGCGGCTAGTGGCGGCGGGGGAAAAGGCATGAGATACGGATACTGGCTTCCGGTGTTCGGCGGGTGGCTGCGCAACGTCGCGGATGAAAACATGCAAGCGACGTGGGCGTACGTGAAGCGGCTGGCGCAACGCAGCGAGGAATTGGGATTCGACGTGACGTTGATTGCCGAGCTGAATTTGAACGATATCAAGGGAGTGGAGGCGCCGTCGCTGGATGCGTGGTCCACGGCAGCGGCGCTGGCGGCGGTTACGGAGCGAATTGAGTTGATGGTGGCGGTGCGCCCGACGTTTCATTTGCCGGCGCTGCTGGCCAAGCAAGCCGCGAACATCGATCACATCAGCGGCGGGCGGCTGACGCTGAACGTGGTGTCGTCGTGGTGGGCGGATGAAGCGCGGAAGTATGGCGTCAGTTTCGAGCAGCACGACGACCGTTACGCACGCACCGGCGAATGGCTGGAGGTGCTGAACGGAGTGTGGTCGCAGGATCATTTTTCCTTTGCGGGAAAATATTATCGGGTCGAAGACAACGTTTTGGAGCCGAAGCCGGTGTCGCAACCGCGGCCAACGCTGTATGCCGGCGGCGAGTCGCCCGCCGCGAAGGAGCTCATTGCGGAGAAGTGCGACGCGTATCTGATGCACGGCGATCCTCCGGAGCGCGTGCGCGAAAAAATTGCCGACTTGCGAGAGCGCCGCGGTAAACACAACTTGCCGCCGCTGAAGTTCGGCGTGGCGGGCTATGCAATTGTGCGCGAGACCGCACGCGAAGCACAGGACGAGCTGCGCCGGATTACGGACGTGCAGCAATCGGCCGCGGGTTACGCGAATTACCAGCAGTGGCTTGCGGGAACGCAACTCGAGCAGCGCGTCTCGTTAGAAGACTATTCGGTGTCGAACCGCGGACTGCGCTCCGGGCTAGTGGGAACGGCAGAACAGGTTGCCGAGCGCATAGCGCAATTCGAGAGCGCTGGCGTGGACTTGCTGCTGCTTCAGTTCAGCCCGCAACTCGAAGAAATGGAACGCTTCGCAGAGACCGTGATTCGGCGGCGTAGCGCTGCCTCCGCGCTAGCCTAGCGCTCCTTGGGAATGATGTAGTGGGCTCCGTTGAATCACTTTAGGCTGATAGCGGCCGGATTTGGGGACAAAACCTATGTCCATCCAATGGGGACGCGTCTTGCTTGCCGCTTTTCTTATGGAAGTCATCCTCTTCGCGATCGCGATTCCGCTATTCCTGGGCGGCGCAGGTCGACTCCTGGTTTACGTCGTGCCACCAGTGGCGCTCGTTGCCACATTCGCCGTTACCGTGTGGCTAGGACGGAGGATTAAAACGAAGTTCGTCCTGCACGGTGTGCTCATCGGCGTCGTAGGCACGCTCATATACATCGCGATCACCCGCGCGCAACCGGAACCATGGCCATACTGGGTCGCCCATGCATTGAAGGTTGTTGGCGGCGCCGCTGGAGGAATGGTGCTGGCGCAGCGGCAGACCGTACCGAAGTAGGCGCCGAAGGGCGTTTATCCAAACGAACACGCTTGTCCTGGAATGATTTCTGCTAGGAAAATCACGCCAATTTGCCTATAATTGAAGTTTGCCTTGGTGTGCTGGCCCCGCCCGAGTGGGTCTGCAGGGAATACGAACATGAATCCGGTGATTGCAAAACTACATGAAGCGCAACTGCGCAAAGACCTCCCCGATTTCCGCCCCGGCGACACGGTGCGTGTCAACGTACGCCTGAAGGAAGGCGACGGCGAGAAAGAGAAGGAGCGCCTGCAGGCGTTTGAAGGCGTGGTGATTTCGAAGAAGGGACGAGCTTCGGGCGCAACGTTTACCGTGCGTCGGGTGAGTTTTGGCGTGGGCATCGAGCGCATCTTTCCATTGCACTCGCCAACGATCAGCTCCATTGAGGTTGTGGGCAAGGGCAAAGTGCGCCGCGCGCGGCTCTATTACTTGCGCGAACTTCGCGGCAAGGCTGCGCGTATCAAGCGCGCCGGACGCGAGGAAGCGCCGGCTGCAGCGGCCGTTGCCGCAGGAACCGAAACGAAAGCGTAAAACGGTCGTTACAATTTTGTGGAAAGCCCCGGCTTGGCCGGGGCTTTTTTATTTTCTCCAGCGCGGGTCGCCGAGAGGATGCCGTGGCGCCTCGGAGGCGGCGTCAAATAGAGCATTTAGGGTTGGACGTTGGTTATGCTTTCAGCGTCGGGTTTGGGGAAATGCTTCTCGTACCAGGCGATGCAACGGTCGATCGAATCGATGACGTGCCCTGTTTCGCTGAGGCCGTGGCCCTCGCGGGGATAGCGGACAAAAATCGCCTCCGTGCCAACGTCTTTCAAAGCGATGAAAAATTGTTCGGCTTCGGCGATTGGCACATCGTTGTCGTTCTCGCCATGCATGAGCATCGTGGGCGTGTGCGCCGCCGCGACGTGCTTTAGCGCCGAGCGCTCCCAAGCAACGTCCATCAAGTTTCCCTGGTGCAGAAATTGCCCGAACTCCATCTCTTCATACTGATTGTAGTAGGTCATGTAGTTGTAGCTGATGAGGTTGGAGATGCCAGCAATCGGCACGGCGGCTTTGAATTCGTTGGTTTGCGTGATCAGCCAGTCGGTGAGCTGGCCGCCATAGCTCACGCCTTCGATGCCCATGCGCTCGCGGTCGATCCACAGATAGCGGCGAACCGCGGCGCTCACGCCATACAAAACGTCCTGGCCTTCGTTTCCGTTCTGGTCGGCGAAGACGGCATCGGCGAATTTCTGTCCGTAGCCTGTTGAACCACGGAAATTAACGTTCAGCGTGGCCCAGCCGCGCGCGGCATAAACTTGGTTCTTGAAGTTAAAGCTGGGGCCGTTCTGGCCGTGCGGGCCGCCGTGAATGTTTACGATCATCGGATGTCTTGACGTGGCGGTCATGCCCAGCGGCTTGGTCAGAAACGCTTCGACCTCGAACTTGTTGTCGTTGCTGATAAACGTAAAGGATTCGACGTCCGCGACTTGCTTCCCGGCGAGGATTTCCGAGTTTAGCTCCGTGAGTTTGCGCGGAGCTCCGTCGCCGCTCTTGAGATACAGCTCGGACATGTCGCGCGGCGAAGTGAAGCCGTAAGCGATCGTGCCATCTTTGGCAACGGACCAACCGCCGACCAAGCCGGTATCGTTCACGACGTATTCGGGTTTGCCACCGGCCAGCGGCAAGCGCGCCAAATGGATGCTGCCGCGCTCCTGCACCGTGAAATATACGGAGTTGCCGTCGGGCGCCCATTGCGGCGCGCCTTGGCGATTGTCGATCACGGCGCCGATTTCGCGCCGATCGCCGCCATCAGCGTTCATCATCCAGACGTGCGTGTCTTCCATGGTGGTTTCGCGGTCGGTCAGGCCGCGGCGCGTGCCTCGATAAATGATGCGCTTTCCATCCGGCGACCAGAGCGGCTCGTACTCGTTGTATTCGGTAGCCGTGATGCGGCGAATGCCGCCGTCGGCGAGGCGCAGCGCGAAAACATCGTAGTTGAAGAATTCGTCTTGATTCGGCTCGCGATTGGAAACAAACAAAATCTCCCTGCCGTCGGGCGACCAGTCGATGGAATGCTCATCCGTTTCGCCGCGAGTTAGTTGCCGCACCTGCTTCGAGCTGATGTCCACGACGAAGATGTGCAAACGCTGGTTGTCGTTGAAACGCGTCTTCCCTTCGCCGGCATCGGGCTTATAGAGATAGCGCGTGATGACCATGGGATCGCCGGAAGCTTGCGCCGCTTCCGCTCCCGGCGTCGAAGAAATGAACGCGATCTGCTTGCTGTCGGGCGACCAGGTCACCTCCTTGCCGGTGCCGGGGAGTGGGCTGTTGGTGCCTTTAGTCGAAGTGAGAAAAGCAATTTCCGACCCATCCGGGCGCGCGACAAACAGTCCGCTCTTATCGTCGTGCCTGCCGTCAAAGGCAAGCCATTTGCCGTCGGGCGACCATAGCGGATTGCCGCTGGAATCTTTTTCGCCGCCGATTCGCGAAGACTTCTGCGTGGCGAGGTCCATAAGCCAGAGCTGACCGTAGGGCCGGCCCGGGCGGTCGCGCATCACGACGGTATAGGCGACGCGATGCCCATCGGGAGATAACGCCACGCTGCCGATGGAGCGAAATCGTGTGAGATCGGCGCTGCTCAGTCCCTGTGCCGAGCTACCGCTAGCGAAAGCGCAGGCAGCAACGGCCAGCAAGGCGCAAAGCGCGATATTCAGAATTGCTCGATCCATAGTTTCCCCTTTGGAATGCAAACGGTTACGCGTTGGCCCCGACATGCTAGGGCGGTTTGGGCTTGCGGGTCAAACTTGGCAAAAAACTTTTTGCGGGCGGTGGAATAGTTTTTCGTTCGCTCTGACTTCTGGTTCCCCGCTTCGGCTCTCGTGTTAAAATCGCGGCCGAAATGAGCCGCCTCTGCTCTTCCCGTTTCGAGCGAGCGGCGCGCAAACTTGGCTGGACGCGCATCGCCGGTTTAGACGAGGCCGGACGTGGCGCCTTGTTCGGACCAGTGGTTGCCGCCGCGGTGATTCTGAATCCAAAGCGCCGCATTGTAGGGCTCGACGATTCCAAGCAGCTTGTGCCCGAGCGCCGCACACAATTGGCTGAGCGCATCCGCGAGCACGCACTCGCGTGGGCGGTTGCGGAGATAGATGCGCAACGCATCGACGCGTGGAACATTTACCAAGCCAGCCGCCAAGCTATGACCGCGGCGCTGCAGCAACTCGCCATCGTCCCGGACTACTTGCTGATCGACGCCCTCCAGCTCGATGTGCTGATCGAGCAGAAACCGCTGATCAAAGGGGACTGCCGCAGCGTTTCGATCGCTGCCGCTTCGATCTTGGCGAAAACACACCGCGACGCCCGTATGGAAGAGTGGGACGCGGTCTATCCGCAATATGGCTTGGCGCGCCACAAGGGCTATGCCACGGCCGATCACCTCGAGGCCTTGCGCCAGCATGGTCCCACCCCACTGCACCGGTATTCGTTCGCCCCGGTGCGGGACGCGGGCTGCTGGTCTGCGGGGGCCATCCAAATTGCACTACTCCCGGATGCAATTATTCCCTGATGGAGTGTTCGCCAGGGTGTCGCGGTCCCAAGTGAAACAGAAAGAGTTTTCCGACTAGGCCGGAGTTTCCGTGGGTTCGCCTGGTTTTCGCCATCGCGTTCCTAAGTCCAACGGGGATAACTGGCTGCTCACACGAAAATCTGCCTTCGTTGACTTGCCTTTTCTCCGCCTGCTAGCGTAGGTAAGCACAGCTTCTGCCTGCCTTTCCCCCCTTCGGCGCGGAGGACAACCTCGCCAGCAGGCGCGGGCGGTGCTGTGTCTGAGTCGCGAATGGCCTATAGCAAAAGCAAATACGTCGAAGCCGCACAGAAGCTCCTGAATCAGGGCAAGGTCCCGCAAGCCATTGCGGAATATCAACAAATCCTGAAGTACGAGCCCAAAGACCAGGTCACCCTGATGACCATCGGGGAGCTGTACATCCGGCAGGGCGAGACGTTTCAGGCCATTGATTATTTTGAACGCCTCGCTCAGATCTTCGTCGGCGACGGTTTCCTGACCAAGGCGATTGCCGTCTACAAACGCATCGCCAAACTGGCTCCCGAAGAGATTCGCCCGCTCGAGAAACTCGCTGATCTGTACGTGCAGCAAGGCGTGATGAGCGAGGCGCGCCCGCTGTTTCTGCAGCTCGCGGAAATCCATTTAAAGAGCAATCGCCAGCCCGAAGCGGTGGCGCTGCTGAAGAAGCTGCTGCTGGCAGAGCCGGACAACCTGCGCATCCAGATTCGCCTGGCCGACCTGTATACCGCACTAGGGCAGACCGCCGACGCCATCGAGGCCTACGTCTCGGCTGCGCAACGCGCGCTGGCGCGCGGCGATTCCGCGGAATGCGAGAAGCTCGCGGATCGAGCGTTAAAGCTCGCTCCCAAGAACATGGCTGCCGTGATCGTCAAGGCGCGCATTCATTCTTCCAAAGGCGATGTAGCGCAGGCGGCCAAGGCCCTTGAGCAGGTCGCCGATCTCCACAAGGGCGGCGAGCAAACCGAGCTGCTGCTTGACCTCTACCTGAAGAACTCCGACTGGGAGCAGGCTGCGGCCCTAGCCGCGCGCGTTTTCGATGCCGACATAAAGAACTTCGGACCCTCTCAAAAAGTGGTCGAGGCCTTGCTGCAGGCCGATGAAGGCGAGCAAGCCTTCACGCTTCTCAAGCGCATCCGCATCCCCATGATGGATGCAGGCGAGAACGAGGTGGTCGGCCGTCTGTTGAGCGACTTGAGCGCGCGGCTGCCGGGGCGAGTTGAGCCGCTGGAATGGCTGGTCGAACTCTATACCCGCGGCAACGACTCATTCCGCCTATCCGATGCTCTCGCGCACCTCGGTGATGCCCTGGTGGCGGCGAAGAAATACGATCGGGCAAAGGAGATTTTTGAGCAACTGGTCGCTCATGAGCCGGAAAGCGATGCGCCGAAGCGCAAGCTGAACGCAGTTTTGCGTAAGCTGGGCCAGGACGTTCCAGAAGAAGCCCCGGTACCGGCGGAAAGAGAAGAAGAGGTTTTGCCGGCCAAGTTGGCCAAACCCGCTGCTGCCAAATTGCCCACGGAGATGGAAGCCGATGCGCCGGAAGTGAGAGCGAAGCCGGCACTGGACTCTGGCGACAGCGGGCTCGATGACGAAACGCAGAAATTCATTGCACAGTCACTGACGGATGTCGATCTTTTTGCCAGTTATGGATTGACGCAAAAAGCCATAGGCTTGCTCGAAGCGATTCTCCGGCGAGCACCGCGGCACGCACCAACACTCGAGAAACTGCTGGATTTCGTTCTAGGCGCGGGCGACGACCGCCGCACTGCGGAACTTGCCGCGCAACTCGAGCAAATCCACACAGAGCGCGGCGATGCCCGCAGCGCGGAACGGTTTGAGGAACTTCGCCGCCGCTTCCAACGCGCTGCAGGTATGACCGACGCAGAGCTAGCTCCGCCCCCACCCGCGCCGGCTGAGCCCCAGCCGACAGCCGCCGAAACTGTGCCCGAGCACGCCGCGGTGGTCGAGCCTCCTGCTCCGACCAAGGAAGAGGTTCACGAAGTCGATCTGTCCGACGAATGGGCATCGATGCTCAGCGACACTCGGCCAGCCGAGCCCGCCGCGAAAGCGCCCGCGGGTCACAAAGATACAGCCCCAGAATTTGAAGTCCCGATTGAAGCCGCGGAAAATACGAATCCTTTTGCGGAGGCCTCAGCGGACATTCCTGTCGCGGAACAAATGCCAGAAATTTCCATTCGACGGGAAGCTCACGAAACGGCGTCTATTTTCGAAAAAGAAATTCCGCTTGGAGCGCCTGCGGAGCCGCTCTTGCGCGCCGAGCCATCCTCGCCCGTAAAACCCCCGAAAGAAAAACCGCCAGCCAAGGAGAAACCCAAGGCTCCAGAACCAGAGTTCGATGTGGACCAGGAGTACGAGCTGGTTCTCGACGCCGAGCCGCTGGTTCCTGCGCATGAGCAGAAACCTCCAGCTCCTCCGCCCAAGCCCCGCAAACCGGAGCCCGTACACCAAAGCTCCGCGCCACCCGCCGCAGCCGATGAGAGCTTTGCTTCCGATCAGTTTCTCGCGGACCTCGCCGCCGAGATCGACCAACTTGGTATAGGCGAACCCGCGCCGCCAGCCGCTAACTCAAATCCGCGAACGCCAACGCCTGTGGCAGGAAAGAATTCTTCCAAGGCTGCGCCAGCGCGTCCGCCCGCATCGAGCCCGGCAAACAATGGCCCGCTCCAGGAAGTCTTCGACGACTTTCGCACGGAGTTGGGCGAAATGGGCGCGGAAGAGGAAGACCTCGAGACGCACTACAACCTTGGTATCGCCTTCCGCGAGATGGGCCTGCTCGAAGAAGCGATTAGCGAGTTTCAGAAGGTGGCCAAGGCCACGGAGCGCGGCCGCCCGTTCCCCTACACCATGCAGTGCTGTACGCTCTTAGGACTTGCCTTCATGGAAAAGGGACAGCCCGGCGTCGCGGCTATATGGTACGACCGTGCACTGCGCATTCCGGACCTTGACCCGGAAAGTGTCCTCGCATTGCGGTATGATTTAGGTGTAGCTCAGGAGTCGGCGGGCGAGCCGGGCGCGGCTCTGAAGACTTTTTCCCAGGTCTACGCGATGAATATTGATTATCGCGATGTGGGTGAGCGCATCGCTGCTCTTCAGAAGCCCGCCCGTTGATGTTGTCGGGTCCATCCACCTGGTCTACCTTTCATTCATGAATAGAATGCTCAGCGCTTTGCTGGTGGTCGTCCTGTGCATAATGGGCGCAATCCTGTTTTATCTTCCCTGGACTTCTATCTGGGAGAAGAATTACTTCCTCAGCCATTTTCCTTCGCTGATGCGAATCCTATTGCATCCTTCTTTCCGAGGGGCGGTAAGCGGTCTCGGCGTGCTGGACATTTTCCTGGCTATCAACATGATTGGGCCTGACCCCGCTCCCTCTCCTGCTCCCCGTGCCCACCCGCAATAATCCGCCTGCGGGGCGCGAGTCTCCCTTGCTCTGTTATGTCACTGACCGCCGTGCCCTGCGTGTCGCGAATCCAGCAGAGTCGCTCGCAGCCTTAACTCGGAAGATCGAAGAGATCGCTTCCGCGGGCGTCGATTGGGTGCAGGTCCGCGAGAAAGATTTGACGGCGGGCGAGTTGGCATCGCTTACGCGGCAGTCTCTGCGGATCGCGTCGAATTTGCCCGCAAAGCGTTCCTGCGCGATTCGTGTCCTGCTCAATGATCGGCTCGACGTCGCCATCGCCGAGCGCTCCGGCGGCGTCCACCTGGGCGAAAAAAGCTTGCCGCTCAGTGAAGCAAAGCGCCTGATTCAATCTGTCCCGTTGAAGCAGACAATTGGCGAATCGTTCCTCACCGGTGTCTCCTGTCATTCACTCGAAGCAGCGGAGGCAGCGGAGCGCGACGGCGCCCATTACATTTTCTTCGGCCCCGTCTTCGCGACGCCGTCAAAGGAGACGTTCGGCCCCCCGCAAGGGACGGAGCGTTTGCGCGAAGTCTGCCGTTCTGTGTCCATTCCCGTGCTGGCCATCGGAGGCATCACGCCTGACAACGCGGAGTCCTGCCTAGTCGCGGGTGCCGCGGGCATCGCAGCCATCCGCCTCTTCCAGGACGCAATCGATCCAATCAACGTTCTCGAGCGGTTACATCAACTCTTCACGGGTTACCGCCGCCGACTACCTGCGGGTCGACCGTGGGCCTAGAGTCTACGGTTATCTGGTATTTGTAGACCTCGAGTCTCTGGTAGAGGTCCTTTACCTTTCCCGAGGGATCCTGGTCGTCAAATCTGCTCTTTCCCTTCACGAACGGAGAACCCGCCGTGAATTCGACGTGGAAATGATGTCCAGTTGGCACCTGCCAAGTTACCATGTCATTCTCACAGAGGAACGCTGCCTGCAGATCCACTCCCCCCGTGCTTGGGTCCGCGTTTATCGTGGTATCGCAAGGGACCGCTTTCGTCTTTTTCGCGATTTTCGGCTGCTTGGCGCAGCCGTTCGCTCCAAACATCAGCAACAGAACCAGGCCGAACCGGATTGCGGCGCCGCAACGCACAGCAATAGTATGCATTTTATTCTCCTTCACTCCATTTCTACTTTTGGATTAGCTTGAGGAACCTTGAATTGGCCCGTAAACCGTCAAAGTTTGGCGTGTCGCGCAAGGTTGCTGGCGATATGCCCGCCGCGACGGCTTTTTCGAGCGCGTCAAGAGCACGCTGCGTGTCGCCGAGCTGCTGATAGGCAATGCCGGCATTGAAGAGCAGGTCCGGGCTCTTTGGCTTGAGGCGAAGCGCGGCGTCCAGATTGTCTAGCGCCGGCTTTCGTTCTGCACGCATGGCATGGTACATGGCAAGGCTGCTTAACACCTCGGCGTCCCGCGGATTGACACGAAGTTGCTGTTCTCCCAGCGCGATGCCCTTGGCGTAGGCTGCCGCGGCTTCGGCGCGTCTCCCTGGAGCCCAGTAATAAGCGTCGCCTAGATTCCCCCAAAATATATAGTTTTGAGGATCGAGTTGTGTGGACTGCTCGAACGCGGCCGCCGAATCGGCGTAACGGTGCAACTCGAAATATGCCGTTCCCAAATTTGAGGTCGCATCCGCAGTCTTGCGGATTTCCAGCGAGCGCTGCAGCAATGGAATGGCTTCCGCGTATTTGCCTTGCAAGGTGCGGACGCCTCCCAGGTTGTAGTAGCCGGTGAAGCTATCCGGCGCCAAAGAGACCACTTGGGAGTACATGGCCGCGGCCTCTTCGTACCGCGCATGGCGCATGTAAAAAAGACCAAGCCAGTTGTACGTCGCCCAGTAGTTGGGGCGCATCGCAATGCCTTGCTTGAATGTCTTTTCGGCATCGTCCAACCGATCGTGCTGTTCGTACATGTACGCGAGGCCCCCGTACGCGGTGTCGTTCGTCGGCTCCAAATCGAGCCCCCGGCGGTATTCGTCAAGTGCCTTGTCGTAGCGGCCTGTGCCGCCAAATACCAGGCCGAGACAGAAGTGAGCGGCCGCAAGTCCGGCGTCACGTTCCGCGCCCCTCTGGCAATTCTCTACGGCTGCGTTCGCCCACTGGTTGTCATGCGTCGATCGGTATTTACGCCAGTAGGCTTCTCCAAGTCCCGCATTCGCAGCGGCAAAGGCCGGATCCTTCTTGAGTGCGGAGTTGAAAACTTTGATGGCGTTCTCTACGTTTTCGGGCTTGACGTAGTCTTGCAGGTAACCGCGCCCTTGCAGATAGAAATCGTACGCCGCGGGTTCGGTCGTGCCGTGAGCTTCCAAAGCACGCTTCTCCTGAGGCTTCAGCTCCAATTCCAGCGCTTGGGTCACGCTCTCGGATACCCGGTCTTGTAGTGCAAAAGGGTCGCCGCGCGGCGCGGTAATGGTTCCCCCGCGCAATTGCTGGTGAGAGCCGGCGTCCACGAGCGAGTAATTTACCCGCTCCTGCCCTTCCGCATGTTGCACGTTGATGACTAACGCCAGGTTCACGCCAAATTCCGCTCGTGCGGCGTCCGCGGTGGCGACTTTCCGGGCGCGCACTTCGCTTGCCGGAATCACCGCCAGCGGATGCTTTTCCGTCAGCGCCGTCAGCCGGGACGTAAGCGTCTCTACGAGGCCGTCATTAAAGGCTCCGTCCTCGGGGCCGCTTGCGCCGCTGGCAGGCAGGACTGCAAGCTGCACCCTCGCCGGAACGCTGATGCCCGTATTGCCCGAACTTTTCAGCGCTGCGCCGTTGCGCCACGCCAAGCCGATGCTCAGCCCCTTTAAAAGCACGACCAGCACGATCAACACGCCTAACATCGCCCACCACATAAGCTTCCACGTTTCTGTTCTCGCTGCATGGGGCGGCGCCGCAACGGCTGTGGCGCTTATCTCCAGCGCTTCCAGAGCCGCCCGCAGCTCGCTTGCCCGCTGATAGCGCCGCGCCGGCTCCTTCTGCAGACACCGCTTGATGACCGCCGCAAGCCCTGCCGGAACGTTCGCCGGCAGCGGTGGCAGCGGCTCCTGAATAATCGCGGTGCACAGCCGGTAGAGGTTGTCCCCGCGAAACGGCCGCGTGCCCGCCGCCATTTCATACAACATCACGCCCAGCGACCAGATATCGCTGCGCGGCCCCGTTTCACCGCCTTCCAGTTGTTCCGGCGCCATGTAGGGCAGCGTTCCCGTCAGTCCCACGCTGGTTTCCGTCGCCACCCCTCGCGTCGTGCGTTTTAATTGTTCCGGATCGTTGCGCTTGGCCAGGCCAAAATCGAGGATTTTCGCGTTGCGGTCCGGCGTCACAACCACGTTCGCGGGCTTCAAGTCGCGGTGCACTATGCCGCGTTCGTGCGCGTGCTCCAACGCGCCGGAGATCTGCCGCCCGTATCGCAGCAGCGTTTCCACGGCCATCCCGCCTTCGCGCAAGAACTCTGTAAGCGGCCGCCCCTCAACGTACTCCATGGCGATGAACAGCTCGCCTTCTTGCTCTCCCACTTCATAAATAGTGCAAATATTGGGGTGGTTCAGGGCAGATGCCGTGCGCGCTTCGTCGCGAAAGCGCTCCACGCGCTTGGGGTCTTCCACGATTTGTGAGGACAGAAACTTGAGGGCTACCGTGCGGCCCAGGGCCGTGTCTTCCGCTCGGTAGACTACGCCCATTCCACCGCTTCCCAGCGGATTGAGTAGACGGTAATGCGACACTACGGAGCTTGGCAACGTGCACCGCCGGAACCACGCTAAATCAGCCAGGAAGGATGGCGCAGCGTTTTTGCGCCCTGTCCGGCAGAAGCGCATCTTAGGCTGCGCTACTGCGTAAGTCAATAAACACTAACATAAGTGTTCTATGCGGTTTCTGCCGCTATCTTCTCTACCTTTTGCGGCCCATCAGCCGGCGCAGCAGGCGTATCTGGCCGGCATGATAAATATCGTGATACGCAATGCCCCACAATTGGGGTAGCAGCTTCTCCCAACGCTGCGTTCGCTGTAGCTTTACGATGGCTTCCCTCAGGGCGCGGTGCTCGCGCTCCAGCAGTTCCTTGTCGGCGCTCCATGCCGCTTCCGTATTCGCGCCCGGCTCAGGTCGCGCAAAGAAATTGCTGCCTTTCAACGCAAAGGAGCCGCGCTTCCCTCCTTCGATTCTCCGTCGCAAAGCGTATTTCCAATACGCGGCGTGCAGCGTAATTTCCCAGATGTTGTGACGGCCGCGGCCGGGGCGCCACGCCGCCTGCTTCGCCGTCAGTCCGCGCAGCGACTGCTTCAGATTTGGTCCGTGCCACGTGCGTCTTTCGTAGGCTTCATCGAACAGGGCCAGAACGAGATCAGCGGAATCCACGGCGGGTTCTCCCAAGGCACGAAAATGTGCTGAAACGAGGCCAGAATGGCGCGCTGACCGCATTAACGTCAACCCACTTTTCCGGAATCTAACGAGGGCTGACGCCCGGCGCGTGTTGCCCCTGGTAGCGCTTATATAGTCCCAGTCTGCGGCTTCCGGCAGTACTGGAGTGGTGCGTCCATCTTGCGGTAGACGTAGGGTTGCAACTATAGGCCGGCTTTGGCGGCGTCATTCAAGATCATTGCCAGCCGTATTCCCGCCTGCGCTAACCGTTCCTCAACCACGGAAGCCGCCTGGTCGCGGTAAATGGCCCCAATCACAAGGTGCTTGTGCAGCATCCGTTGCCCGATGTTGTTATCGTCCGCGCAGGTGTTCACCGGCACGTCCGGCTCAACCGCGATTACTTTGCCGAAAGCTCCATACGCTGTTTCCACAGCATGGTCATGGCTTTCCCAAGCCCACGCGTCCAACTGCATCCCGCCTTGCTGCCAAGCCGCGAAGGAGCCCTCGAACGCTGCATCAAGTGTGTCCGCAAACTCCGCGGGATCGGCTCCTTGCATCTGGCTCTCCGGAATTTCCGTATCCCAAACATGATGGAGATTCTGAGTATAGGAGTTATTCCTGGAGTGCGGATTTCGCGTGAAGTATTTCACCGGAACACAATTTCCGCCACGGTCGCTGTTGGTTGACCCGTGCAGTGGTTGGTGCAGGTCACCCACGAAATGAATGATAAAGCGCAGCGCGGCGGCGCGTTTTACTCCGGCCGCGTTTTTATCTTTCAGAATGGCCAGTTGGTCCGCGATGGCCTGTGTCACGCATCCGCCCGCGCCACAAAATCTTTGCGCCGAACCCTGCGTCACGCCCAGGGGGATATCGATAAAGTGCCACGGGGCAGTGCTCGGATCCCGGCCGCGCTCGTCATCGGCCCAGGTGGAAGCATCCACGAAAGGGTCCAGCCCCCTTTGCCCGCAATAGCGTTTCAATTGCGGATCGATCGGGTTAGCAGTCAGCAGTGCAAACAATGCTTCCTTCGCTTGCGGTGTCAGGTGCTTCTCCGCCAAAGCCGCCACGGTTTCGTGACCTCGGCAACCCCAGGCTTCGGCCGCTGGCGCGCACGCGAGATATGACAAGCACAGCATGAGACACAAATACACGAAATGGCGCTTCAATTGGAATCCTCTCTACGTGCAACTATCGCAACTCTGCCAGAACTGCCTGTTCTTCACGCACAGGAATGGTATCCACGAAGGATACCGCCCCTGCTCTATTTCGTGCGATCCAAGATCCCAAATAGAGTCCAGCGGCCATAAGTACGAGAGCGCGCATGCCCGTGGCTTGAGATGTGGTCTCCAGGATTCCACCGAGGACAGCCCCAAACAGATTCCAACCCAGCGCTTCACCCGAAAAGTGCATGTCCGCAAAGCTGCGCACAAACACCATTCCCGCAAAGAAGATCGGCATGCACAACAACAAAGTCGCAACAGTGATGCGGAGACTCACGCTTTCGAATAGCAAGGTGTGTAGTGGGATGAAATAAGCCAGCACGGCCGACAAAATGATGCCTGCGTATGGTATCGCCATGGAATAAGACGGCCAGCACTCGAAAACCAGATTGGCGATTACGACCAGAGCCAACAGGCCCGAAACCACAATCGCATTCACCACCCAGGTGGTCCCGAACAGCAGAGCCATCTTGCTAATGATTTGCGCTTCCAGAAGCATGAACCCTGCTCCCAGCAGGAAAAAATGGAGGCTCCACATCGGCGAAACACCGTTCCGCTTGCGCCCTGTCATTCGCCGGATCATGTACCAACTCAAGCAAATCAGGAACCCGCCCATGCCCAGGATGGCAGCAGGCAGGCCGCGCTCCTTTTGATAGAAATAAGGCCAGTCATCCGTTGTCAATGTTGCGTGCGATTCGTGAGCCGGCGACACGCGATTGGCCAGATCAGCGTTTTGGGAGATATGACGCATCGCCCCAGGCGAACCGACAATGAAAAAGCTCCCACCCAGGCCGTAACGCGAATTACTCGCGACGTAAAAGGGAGTCTGGTGAAATGCCTGTTGTATCAAACCGCTAAGACGATCCCCGATCCAATCGGTCTGGACAGCGAACTTCACAACCATTATCCCGTCCGGATGTAGCAGGCCGCGCGAGAGAGAAATAGCTTCAGCAGTGTAGACAAAATTGTCGATTCGTATGTTCGAGTAGCTGGATGCGGTTGTGTGTGAATCGAGGAGCGAAAACAAAACCAGGTCAAATTTATCTCGGCTGTTTTGGATATAGCTCCGTGCGTCATCGTTGATGATTCGGACCCTGGGCGACTGATACGGCCGCTCGAAATGCAGCAGTTGGCCCAACCTTAGAATCAGCGGGTCAATTTCCACTGCAGTGACTTGGGCACTCGTATTGCGCAACGCAGCCGCAACATCGTTGCCCATCCCGGCACCCAAGACCAGCACTGACTGCGGAGATGAAATGAAGTGGTAGGGAAGATTGTATGAGTTCCAGTGCGGGTCTTCTCCCGCCAGCAAGTCCTTATGGCGTTCGAGGAAATCGGGAGAGAGGTTGACGATCTGCTGATAGAAGCTGTCGTTGGTGTTCAGCCTGTATGCGACGATTTCGCTGTTGTCGTGTACGGGCGTCAGCGCCAGCTTCTGGTAGGGTGACCAATAAATCATCGAGGTTTTGTCCACCCAAAGTGTCAGTGCGGCCGCAACAAGCACGCAGCTGCCGAGAAATACCAGCACAGCTTTGCGTTGCCGAAGGAAACTCACGCCGAACAGCACGGCCCCAATCAGGAACCACACCGCTGGCGGCTGATAAAAAAAGCAGATAAGGGTGTAGAGCAGAATTCCAACAAGGCTGCCCGCTACATTGACCGTGTATCCACGCGGTCCGCGTGGAGCAGTCTCAAGCATGGCCCCCACAACTTGCCCGATGGGAACGAACGTGAACGCGATGCACGCAAACAAAGAAGCCACAGCCGCAATCGCCGCTGCCAAGGCGGTATAGTTGAGAGCGGCCGGAGAGTCAGGAATCCCCCAAATCTGAACCTGCGAAGTCATCCCAATCAAAACAGTCAAATTCACCACGGCGTGACGCATTCCGGGCAGAGGAGCGGCGACGAAAATCGTGAAGAACACAAGGGGCGCGGCCGTCGCAATCGGGTGGACACGGCGGCGACACAAAGCACAGCCCAGGCCAAAACCCAAAAAACACGCGATCAGGACGAGGTTCTTGTAATAGGCAAAAATCGAGATTTCCGAGGAAAGCCATCGGATCATTAGCATTTCAAAATACAATCCGAGCAAACTCAAGACGAATAGCTGGCGGTAGCTGAAAGTGAGCGGAAGTTCAAACGATCCAAAGGAGGTTTTCGGCTGCGCCGAATTTCGGGCTTCGGTATAGAGGTGGAGCAAGAAAAAGGCTATCGCGTAACCTAAAGCAACAACCAGAACCAGCATTGGGTGGATCATGAATTCCCCTAGCTAGGAAAGGAAAAGCACAGGAAAGTATACCCGACTGAAATATTTGCAGGCTTCGGATACCAAGACGATTTCAGCAGTTGCAACAGTTGCACTGGCGCCGGTTGTGGCAAATGAAGCGGCGAGGGCTAGAGGTACCGGAAGGAAGAAGCATTGGCGGTCGCTTCGCTCGCCGGCCCGGCTTTCAAGCCCTGCTACATTGGATGAGGAGATGAAGTCGCCGCCCTTTCGGGCTCCCTTCGCTTCTGCTTGGGGCGCAAACGAGCCAATCGGGAGATTGCCGTTCCCGGAGTTGTTCTTAGAGTTTCTTTTTTATGCGCTGAGCCAACGCCCAATCGGGCGCCACGACTCGGTATGATCGCAAATCACTCGCAGTGTCGCCGTAATAGGTATCGCCAGCAGCAGCCCCATGCCGCCCCAGACCCAGCCCCAAAATAACAGCGCGATCGTGATCGCCACGGCGTTGAGCCGCACGCGGCGGCCCACGAGTTGCGGCGCGACAAAGTTCAGCGCCAGCACATGGATCGCGGTCAGTCCGCCGGCAAGCAGCACGAACGACCCGATGGTCTTCCATTTCGCCAGCGCGATTACAAACGCCGGCAGCCATGCCATCACCGCCCCGATGTACGGCACCATGTTCAACAACCCGGACGCGATTCCGGTCAGAATGGGATAGTCCATGTCCATGAGCCAGAAAAACAGGCTGCTTGCGGCAATCACCATCAGCGTGACCAAGGTCATTCCCGCAAGGTAATCGCGCAAAACATCGCGCAAATCTTCCAGCGTTTCCTTCACCTGCGTTCGCCGCGACACCGGAAAGAGTTGCAGGGTCCCGTGCCACACCTCGCGTTTACCGGCCAGCATGAAAAACACCAGAAATGGCACGAACGTGACTTCCAGGAACAAAGCGTACAAGGATCCGATGCTTCGTAGTATCAGCGTGCGCACCACGCCGGGCTCCGGACGCACTTCGGCGCGCGCCGCGTTCGCTGCCTCCGACCCAATCTCGGACACGTGCCCCTCGAGACCGCCGATCTTGCCTTCCACCGTGCTCGCTGCTTGCTTCAGCATGGCGCTGTATTTCGGCCAGTTCGCGGCAAAATCCGCGGTTCGTTCCGTAAGTCCATAGCCGACCGCCACCAGCACCGCGATCAGGATCAGCACCATGGTCATCGCGCCAATGGTGCGCGGCACATGCACGCGTTCCAACAGCTCCACGGCGGGATCGAGAAAATACGCCAATAAGATCGACAGCAACAGCGTAATTACTACGCCCTGCGCGTAGTAGCAGAACAGCAGGATAATCGCCGCCGCGAGCACCCGCAGACTGAACGTGGACCCGCTGATGCGCACAAGGCTTGGCGGCGTTTCCGTTGCTGGCACGTGAACTCCGTTTCCTACCCCACTCGGTTCCAACAAAATAGCATACTCCCGCCAGCGCCATCCCTCCGCTGCGCGCGCTGTTTCGTCGCAGCTACGACAGGCTATTTAATGGAGCACCGCCGAACCTCATTCCGCTTCTGCCGTTGCGTTTCGCCACCTCTATCGGAACTCCGGGTTGTTAGTGTACAACTATAATCCTTATGTCTATCCGCATCGTCCCGGACAAAGACCAGCCTTCCGCTTCCATTGAGATCGCCCTCGAAAAACCGTTGCCCGACTATGATCTCGATCAAGTCGAGCATCCCACGCCCCGCGACGTGGACGCTATTTTGGTGTCGCAAGGTTTTCGCGATCTGGTCGATGACACCCGCGGCATTTTGATGGACCTCCTGGCCCACCCTGCGGCGCACCATCCCGGGCTCGATCTCGTTTCCGATCCTCCACTGGTGGTTACGCAGTTGACCGGCGCGATTTGTCCCGGTGACGGTGAAGTGTACATGCCCGGCCTGTGGATTGTTTTGCAAGATCCGCATGCCAGGCCCAAAACTGCGCTCCCTTCCGCGACCCGCGAACGCATCGCCGCCATTGTGGCGGAGTTAGCCAAGCGACTGCAGCTCGACTGAGCCATCGAGGCAGTTGATTTGCAGATTGCCGCTTGCGGCGTTATTGTTCCGTCGGAACCACAGAATCGAGATCGCGCAACGAGGGATATGCCGGAAGAAAAGGGGCTGTTGATTGTTTACACCGGGCCGGGCAAAGGCAAGACGACCTGCGCGCTGGGCACCGCGTTTCGCGCCGTGGGACAAGGGCTGCGAGTGCTCATGGTGCAGTTCATCAAAGGCTCCTGGCACTACGGAGAGTTGGACGCCGCCAAAATGCTCGGCGACGACAAGTTTGAGATTCGGCCGATGGGCCGCGGCTTCGTGAAAGTGGGAGGCGCGGAGACGGACCCTGAGGACATCAAGATGGCGCGCGACTGTTGGCAAGCCGGCCGCGACGCTATCTACAGCGGCAAATACGATTTGGTAGTGCTGGATGAGATCAACTACACCATCAGCTACAAGATGTTGGACGCGGACGAGGTGGTGGAGGCTTTGCGCACGCGGCCGGAGCGGGTGCACGTAATTTGCACCGGGAGGAACGCGCATCCGAAGCTGGTGGAACTGGCCGACCTGGTCACGGAGATGCGCGAGGTGAAACACCCTTACACGAAGGGTATACTGGCTCAGAGGGGAATCGACTACTAGAAGCTGAATGTTTGAGGCTTTGCGCTGGAAACAAGCGTCAACCGCCGATCCTAAACTAATAGCTGATAACTGATAATTTCTCATGGCCTGGTTTAAGCGCGACAAAAAATCGATTGATCAACCCACGCCGCCGGAAGAGCGCCGCGTGCGCACGGAAGGCTTGTGGGTCAAGTGCGAATCCTGCCGCACGATCGTCTTTCGCAAAGACCTCGAAGCCAATCTCCTGGTCTGCCCCAAGTGCCAGTTTCATTTCAAAATGGGTGCAAAGCAGCGCCTGGAAATGCTCCTCGATGGCCGCTGGACCGAACACGACGCGCGCATGACCTCGACCGACCCGCTACGCTTCGTGGATACTAAGCCCTACGCGAACCGGCTGCGCGAAGCGCGCAAGAAATTGGGCATGTGGGACGCCATCATCACCGTAGAGGGCCAGCTCAACGGCCGGCCCATCGTGTGCTGCGCCATGGAGTTCAATTTCATTGGCGGTTCGATGGGCGCGGTGGTCGGAGAAAAAGTGACGCGCGGCATCGAGTTGGCTCTCGATACCCGGCAGCCGCTGGTCATCGTCTCCTGCTCTGGCGGCGCGCGCATGATGGAAGGCACCATCAGCCTGATGCAACTGGCCAAAGTTTCCGCGGCGCTCGCCAAGCTCGACGAGGCGAAAGTGCCGTACATCTCCGTGATGACCGATCCCACGACCGGCGGCGTCACCGCCAGTTTTGCCATGCTCGGCGACCTCAACATCGCCGAACCCGGGGCACTGATCGGCTTTGCCGGGCCGCGCGTCATCGAGCAGACCATCCGCCAAAAGCTGCCGGAAGGCTTTCAGCGCTCGGAATTTTTGCTGGAGCACGGTTTTCTGGACGCGGTAGTGCCCCGTAAAGAGATGAAAACCTTCATAGCCAATTCCTTCGACCTGCTGCTGAGCTGAAATGAATTACGACGCCGCGGTCCGGTATTTGCTCTCTCTTGGCCGGGAATTGGCCGCGCCGACGCAGGCGGCGGCTGCTAAATTTGATCTCGAAAACATCACCGTGCTTTCCGAGCGCCTGGGGCGGCCCGACCGCTCCTATGCATCTGTGCACATTGCCGGAACCAACGGAAAGGGCTCGACGGCCGCGTTTCTTGAATCGATTCTGAGGCACGCCGGATTTCGCACCGGGTTGAACACCTCGCCGCATTTGGAAAAAATCAACGAACGCGTTCGCGTGAACGGCGCGGAAATCAACGATTCCGATTTTGCGCAAACGCTCACGCGAATTCAGTCGCTCATCGAAGAGCTGCTCGGTGCAGGAAAGCTTCGCGCGCATCCCACGTACTTCGAGTGCGTGACAGCCATGGCGTTTCAATATTTCGCGCGAGCTCGAGTGGAATTCGGCGTCTTCGAGGTCGGCCTGGGCGGACGACTCGATGCCACGAATATTCTGACGCCTGCGATTACGGTGATTACGGGCATCGACTTCGATCACGAAAATTTTCTGGGGCACTCGTTACGCGAAATCGCCGCGGAAAAAGCCGGCATTCTGAAAAATGGCGTTCCGCTTGTTCTCGCCGCGCAGCGGCCGGAGGCGCGCGAAGTTATTCTGGCTCGCGCCGGCAAGCTGGGCTGTCCGGTCATCGAATCGTCCCTGGCGTATCGCGTGGATCAGCAAACGATGGAAAACGGCTGCGTCCGCGCGCGGATCACGGAAATCGCTTCAGGCTGGTCCGCAACGCTCGCCCCGCAGTTGGCCGGGCGTTTCCAGTTGCAAAATGCAATTAACGCGGTGGCAGCAGCTCGCACGCTGAGCGCACGCGGCTATCGGGTCCCGGAAAGCGCGATCGAGCAAGGCATCGCAGGAGCCATCTGGCCGGGACGCCTGGAAAAACTGCAATCGCACCCGGACGTCTACGTCGATGGCGCGCACAATCCCGGCGCGGCGCGCGAGCTGGCGGCGTTCTGGGAAGAAGACTTCGCGAGCGGCAAGATTTTCCTTCTTTACGGAGCGCTGCGCGACAAAGCTGTCGATGAAATCGCCGGTGTACTTTTCCCATACGCTGCGGAAGTTGTTTTCACCGAGCCGCGCACCCCGCGCGCCATCTCTGCTTCCCAGCTCAGTGAGCTAGCCGCGCATCATGCGGCCCACAGTTCCGTCATTCCCGACGCAGAGCAAGCGCTTGACTATCTCTTGTCCAGAGCCGCGCCCCAAGACGCCGTCTTCGTCACTGGCTCTCTCTATCTGGTCGGGCAGCTCCGCCATTATTGGAAACAACGGGCGCAGGTCGCGGCGGGCTGAAAACGCAGAGGATTCCGAACGAATTTCTTTATCTGACACGGCGGTTGCAATGAGGAACCGAGGTACGAAGCTGGCGCAGTGGAAGCCGATTCAGCGATACTCTTTTGCGTTCCTCGGTCTGATGCTCATAGGCATGGGCGTGCTCAATCTTCTTGCAGGCAGACTGCACTACCGCAATTATTGGGGAGCGCCTGTCTTCGCACCTTTTGCCATTTTGATCGGAACTCTTGTCTTGATGGCGCCTTCAGGTACAGAAAGGAAGCAAAATAGGGTCGCGTGAGCAAAGATCAACACAAATCCCATCCGCTGGTCGGCATCATAATGGGGTCCTCTTCCGACTGGGAGACACTGGAGCACGCCGCGAAGACGCTAGAGGAGCTCGGTGTTCCACATGAAACACGGGTAGTGTCCGCCCACCGCACCCCGGATCTTCTTTTCGAGTACGCCTCGTCAGCCGAAAAGCGCGGCATCGAAGTGATCATCGCGGGCGCTGGCGGAGCCGCACATCTCCCCGGCATGACGGCATCGAAAACGGCGCTGCCGGTGCTGGGCGTGCCAGTGGAGTCAAAAACGCTAAAGGGTCTGGATTCTTTACTTTCCATAGCCCAGATGCCCGGCGGCGTTCCCGTCGGCACGCTGGCGATTGGCAAAGCAGGCGCGATCAACGCAGCACTGCTGGCGGCGGCCATTCTCGGCGCGAAACATCCTGAAGTGCGCGAGGCGTACAGAAAGTTCCGCAACGCGCAGACGGAGCGCGTCCTCGCCAACCCGGACCCGAAAGCCCCGGCTCGCGCGCTGGGAATAGCCACGACCTCCGCGCCAGAAAAAAAAGGAACGCGCGCGTGACCATCGGTATTCTCGGCGGCGGGCAGCTCGGATACATGCTCGCGCTGGCGGGCTATCCGCTGGGTCTTCACTTCCGGTTTCTCGATCCTTCACCGGAAGCTCCGGTCGGACGCATCGCCACGCGCATCACCGCCCAATTCACAGACCGCTCTGCGCTGAAGAAATTTGCGGCCGGACTGGAGCTGGTGACCTACGAATTTGAAAACGTACCCGTCGAAGCGGCGCGCTTTCTTGCGGAGCGCGTGCCGGTGCTCCCTCCTCCCGCCGCGCTCGAAGCGGCGCAGGACCGCCTGAACGAAAAGCGCCTCTTTCAAAAGCTGGGCATCGCCACCACCGATTTTGCCGAAGTCGCAGACCGAGAGGCGCTCGATGGCGCGGTCAAACAGATCGGTTTGCCCGCGATTCTGAAAACGTGCCGCATGGGCTACGACGGCAAGGGGCAATGGATTCTGCGTACCGCCGAAGATGTCTCCCGAGCGAAAAGCGAATTACCGGCGGCAAGCACGGCGGCGGGGAAACGCAGCGATACGGAAGCCGCGCAGCAAAGCACGCCGTTCTTGCTCGAACGCCTCGTCCCTTTCACTCGCGAACTGAGCATTCTGGCGGTGCGCGGGCGCACGGGTGAAACTGCCGTATACCCGCTGGTGGAAAATCACCATCGCGCGGGAATCTTGCGCTTGTCCCTGGCGCCGGCGCCGCAGCTCGATCGCGCGGTTCAGCTGGCGGCGGAAGATGCGGCTCGCCGCGTGTTCGACGCGTTGCGATATGTCGGCGTGCTGGCCATTGAGTTTTTCGAGCACGAAGGGCGCTTGCTGGCCAACGAAATGGCACCCCGCGTCCACAATTCCGGCCACTGGACCATCGAGGGCGCGGTCACCAGCCAGTTCGAGAATCACCTCCGCGCCGTAGTCGGCCTTCCGCTGGGCTCGACCAGCGCGATTGGCTGTTCGGCCATGCTCAATTTAATCGGCGATGTGCCCGACTCCGCCGAAGTCCTCGCCGTGCGCGACGCGCATCTGCACCTATACGGCAAATCCCCGCGCCCGGGCCGCAAGCTCGGCCATGTCACCCTGCGCGCCTCCTCCCCAGAGCAGCTCGCCTCTCGCCTCGGCGAACTTCCCACCTATTTCCATCGCCCCGAATTCGCTCTGGACGCAGCCCTAACCCGAAGCGTCTCCTCGCGTGCCTGAGAGAATCTGCGGCTAAGATGCGGACGAGATTATGAAGAGCGCTTGGATAACGTTTGCGGCAGGATTGTGCCTGCTGATTCCGGCTTGGATTGGCCTGTTCCCAGCCTACGGGCCGACGGTGCTTTCCCCTCTTCCCGCCCTGACAGTGTTATCGGCCATGGCCGGCCTGGCTTACGGAGCTGTGGCGGTCCCGTCGCTCCTTTTCTTCGTTTGGAATCCTGGGCTGTTCCGCGGGGACGCCAAAGTTCCGAAGAGGTCGTACTGGCTGCTAGGAACGGCAATCATATTGAGCTCAATCTGGTTTGTGGTCAGCTGGAAGTGGGGTCTGCAGTACCAAGGTGTTCGGTATACCTATATCGTCTGCGGTGGCAACATTGTTTGGGCCGTGTTCCTGGTAGGGCTCTTTGCGGGATTTCGTAATCGGGAAGTGTCCTTCAAGACTAACCTCCTCTTGCATTGGGCGTTGTTCGCCTGGCTCGCGTGGTACGCGTTCCCATTCTTGGGAGAGTTGCTCTAGCTGCAATCGGTGTCGCTTTCAATCGCGGCCTACGCTCAGTTGCCGCCCGCATCGGGCAGGTGCTACGATTCTCGATTCCATGTCCCCCGCCCCACCATCTGAGAATCCGTCCCCGCGCGTAGGGATCCCTTGGCGCACCTCTCTGGAGGAGGCCGCGGGCATCACAGCCAAGCTTCGGTACTATTTTGAGGCCGTCAAAGGAAGTGGAGGCGCTCCGGTCCCTATCTCGCTGAACCTGTCCAAAGCCCAACTCGCCGACCAACTCACCGGCTTGGACGCTTTCGTGCTCCCAGGGGCTCCCGCGGACGTTAACCCTGCCCTCTACAACGCTCCGCGGCACGCAAAAAGTCACGAAGCCGATGCAAATCGGGAAAAGACCGATTTCGCCATCTTGGAGCACGCCTTCGCATCCGGCAAGCCGGTCCTGGCTATTTGCTATGGCTGCCAGAGTCTAAACGTTTGCCTCGGCGGCTCGCTCTACCAGGACATCGCGAGCGAGCTTCACACGAACATCCAACATAGCAAGGACGGACTTCCCCCTGATGCACCCGACCCTTTGCATGCGGCGCTGATCGACTCGGGCAGCGAACTCGCTCAATTGGCCGCTAGCAGCGGCATTGAGAAGCGTGGCGACGCTTTCAACGTACGGATAAACACCTCGCATCACCAGTCGATTCGAGACCTCGGGCATGGCTTGCGCGTTGCCGCGGTTGCACCCGATGGCGTGATCGAGGCTGTGGAGCACGAACCGCACAAGCACTGGGTTCTCGGCGTGCAGTGGCATCCGGAGCGAATGGCCGATGACGCGCTTGCGGGGGCGCTCTTTCGTGCGCTGGTGCAGGCCACGCGCGTAGCCACGGCGCGCAGGTGAAATTTACTTAAAATGGTTCGCGGCAATCAGGCGCGTGCCTGCTCGGCAGCTACGGCTTTCAGTTTTTTGACATCAATCGATCGACGGGGGCTTGATGATTTCACTGGCTGGCAAGGCGGCGCTCATTACGGGAGGCTCGCGGGGAATTGGCGCTGCGGCAGTCAAACTATTCGCGCAGGCCGGCGCGGATGTGGTTTTCAACTACAACAAAGCGAAGGACGCGGCGGAGCAAGTGCAGCAGGAAGCCGGCAAGCACGGCACGCGCGTCGAAGCCTTCAAAGCCGACGTGGGACGTCATGCGGACAACAAGAAACTAGTGGAGTTTGCGATTTCGCGCCTGGGGCGGCTCGATATCGTGGTGGCCAATGCCGGCATGTGGAACCTGGAAGACTTGCCCATTGAAAAAATGACCGAGAAACAATGGGATGAGATGCTCCGCGTCAATCTGACGAGCGTCTACTCCATCATTCATTTTTCCGTCCCGCAAATGATCAAGCAAAAATCCGGAAAGATTATTCCAATCAGCTCGACCGCCGGGCAGCGCGGCGAATCGCTTCACACCCACTATGGGGCCTCGAAAGGCGGGATTATCAGCTTCAGCAAGGGCCTCGCATCCGAGCTCGCGCGCCACAATATTCTGGTCAACTGCGTCGCGCCCGGCTGGGTGGCCACGGACATGTCCAACCCCGTAATCAACTCGAAAGCGGGGGGCAAAGCCATCGTAGCCTCGATTCCCCTGCGCCGCGCGGGCACTCCCGAAGAAATTGCCGGACCCATCCTGTTCCTCGCGTCCGACCTGGCCAACTTCATGACCGGAGAAGTCATCAACGTAAACGGAGGGGCGGTACTGTGCGGCTGATGTCTGCCAATTGCATCCGCAGGATTCTGGCGCTGGCCGCGTTGTTAGGGGCGCTCCCCGCGCAATGTCTGCGCGCTCAAAACCCGGACAACATGATGCCGGAGGAGCGCACGGCCAAGGGCAAGCAGATTCTGGAGCAGCTGATCACCGCGCTCGGCGGCCCCACCTACCTCGATATTCGCGAGAGTAATTGCGAAGGGCGCCTCGCGCAGTTTGGCCACAACGGCGAACTGGCCGGTTATACGAACTTCAAGGTGTACTGGCGCTATCCGGACAAAAATCGCACGGACTTTTCAAAGAAAGGCGTGATCGTCAACGTGTACAACGGCGATCGTGGCTGGACGCTCGATCGTGGCGGAGTCTCAGAACTGAGCACCGCGGCCGTCGCGGATTTTCAGGAGCAGGCCAAGCGCGACGTCAACAATCTGCTGCGCGTGCGCCTGAAAGAGCCCGGAATGACCATTCGCTACGGCGGGACCGACGTCGTGGATCTCCGGACCGTGGATTGGGTCGAAATCACGGATACGGAGCAGCGTGATTTCCGCCTGGCCGTGGACCGGAGCTCGCATTTCCTGGTGCGCAGCGTGATCACCCTGACGGACGATACTTCCCCCGACCGCACCGTCGAAACTCGCATCTACACGAATTATCAGCTAATGGACGGCGTGCAGACTCCGTTGCAGATTACGCTCGAGCGCAACGGCCGCCGCGTCAACCAGGTTTTCTTTCAGTCCTGCAAATACAATCCCGGCTTTTCCGAAGATTTCTTCACCAAAGCCGCGCTTGACAAGCGCTTCTCCGAAGTCGGCAGCAAGAAATACAAAGACGAAAAGAAAAAAGAGAAAGAGGCGGAGAAAGACAACTGAGGCCCGCCCGGTAGCGCAGGTTTATCCTGAGCCATGAAGTTTCCAGCCGGTGAGTGAGGCCATTCCGCCAATAAACCTTGGTGGGCTAGAGTTAGTGCACTACTTCCGACGCAAAGACTAAACGCACTCCTTGCTGCTTCGCCTCCGGCAGAACGTCTCGCAGTGCTTGCAGCGTGGCGGAATGCGGATGCCCGATAGCGATCGCGTCGCCTTTTTTTCGCGCATCGCGCAACGCAAGCTGCAGTTGCTTGCGGACCGCGCCCACTTCCGCGACATCGTCGAGAAAGGGAACATTGCGAAAGCCAGAGGGCACGCCGAATCGCTGCGCCGTGTCGTAGGCCACAGTGGCCACGGTGGTGCGGCTGTCGACGTAAAAGAGGTTGTGGTCGCGTAGCACCGGCATCAGCTCGTCCATCAGCGCAGCGTCCGCGGTGGATTGCGAGCCCTGATGATTGTTCACCCCGGCGACGTCGGGGACGGCTCGCAGCAACTCGTCCACCAATGAGCTTACGTCCCCTGCGGACATGCCCGGCCGCAAGTCCTGCGCTTCCGGCCGCTCGTTGCCCTTGGCCTCCATCGGGAGGTGCAGCATCACCTGGAAGCCCCGTCGGCGGGCCTCCTGCGCGATGTCCACCGAATGCGGATGGTTTGGCAGAACTGAAATCGTCAGCGGGTAGGGCATCGCGAAAATGGCCTGGGCCGCGCTGCGGTCGTTGCCGAGGTCGTCGAGGATGATTGCCAGCCGGGCAGGCCCGGCTTGCGCGGAGACCGGAGCGGAGGGAGACGAAGATCGCATCGTTATGTCAACCACGTGCGTCGGCAATCCGCCTCGGCGGTACTCTAAATGGCCCGCAGAGTCCGCGCTTTTGGCTGCGTCCCGGGTTAGCGCGTTCGCCGTCGCAACGCGATCCAGTGCTTGAATGAGCCGTGCTAGCCTTTCATCTTGTGGCTGCTGCCCTGCGCCCACGTTAAGGATGATACGAATACGATCGACGTGCCCCGCGCGCGCCCCGTCAAATTCCAACTTGGGTTCAATGTGGCCTGATTGGCCAACGACGGCGCTAGCCGCTCGGAGCATTTCCCGCGTGATGCCATGGACTTGCGAGGCCCTGAGCGCAGCAGGTGATTCCTTCTTTTTGCAGCCGGCCGTAAGGATGGTAAGGGCCAGGACAATCGTGAGACAAAGTCCCCACGGTTTCAAAATATAAGAGGCGAATGCATGTGGGGAACTTCTATCCGCCACGGAATGTTAGGCGGCCTTTTTTACGGGCGCTCTTAGCAGGTCGAGAGCCTTGTGGAAAACGGGATCTTCCGGAGACAGCGGGCGTGGCCCAGTAAGCGGTTCTTTGGGAGAGGCCGAGGCGTCGTCGCTGACGTCATTGTCGTCGTCGGCCGCCGCCGCGTGAACAACCTCTGAGGGCGTCACGCCGTCGTCCAGGATGGACTTGCCGCCTGCGTTGTAATAGTTGGCCACGGTCAGGAACAAGGCCGAGCCGTCGTCCAACGTGATCAGCTTCTGCTCTGAAGCCAGGCCGAAAGTGCGCTCACCCACCACGTCACCCCGATGATTGGCTACCATTGCCGAGGCCAATACTTCCGCCGCTCCCGAGGTGGTGCCATCAATCAAAATAGAAACAGGACTTCGCCAAATCACTTTGCCAGGTTCGGCGGAAAAGGTTTGAGCGGAAACGGTCTGCCCGCGCAATGCGGCAATCGTCCCAGAAGGAATAAAGAGGCGAGCGACGTTGACTGCTTCCGAAACTGGGCCGCGGCCGCACTCGCGCAAGTCCAGAATTACCTTGTGAATTCCCTGCTTGTCCGCATCGGCAAGGCGGTTGCGAATTTCGTCAGCGCGTCCGGGATCGAGAGAAGGCACACGCAGCGCCAGGACGTCGGGTTCTGTCTTTTGCGCGGTAATCTTCG
>Ga0209647_1000102_pt1 | contig 72240 bp, 64 predicted proteins | sample GraSoi_2013_60cm_FD_185827 | JGI IMG/M metagenome (GOLD analysis project Ga0209647, IMG submission 185827) | Grasslands soil microbial communities from the Angelo Coastal Reserve, California, USA - Sample 9_17_2013_60cm (SPAdes) (version 2) | ecosystem: Environmental > Terrestrial > Soil >...
AAATCATTGGGTACCGGAGCTACCGGGCATTCGTTGAGCGGAGCTCTAACCTTTTGTAACGGCATGGGTTGGCGCAACGCCGCCGCCGGCCCATTTTCATCGCAACCCTCCGGGCCGTGGCCAGTTGACTGTTTTTCTGCGTTGCTCACTCCTCACGTATCAATTCAGATATGCTCGTCGTTCGCGCCTTGAAAAACAGCCAACTGACCGACGGCGAAAGCCATGCTATTTATGGGACAGGACACTAGTTCTAGCCTCCGCAAAAATCGCCAAAAAATAGAAGCGAGCAGGTTCCGCCAAGACATCGGGTAGGAGCTTACTTAGCTTGCTCCTCAAGTAGACGCAGCATCGCGTCATCAAAAAATCGAATAAAAAAGGGACTATGTGTGAGTTACCCACATTCACTGAACGTTAGATCCGAGTTAGTAGGCTTTCATTTACTAACGCAGAAGCGTGCCCGGTGCGCCTAACGTCCCACGCATCACGAAAAAGGAAACAAATGGCAAAGATAGTACGTTTTCATCGGATTGGTGGACCTGAAGTTTTACAGATGGAAGAAGTACCTTCGAGGGAGCCTGGCAAAGGCGAAGCGAAATTGCGAGTTAAGGCCGTCGGTCTGAATCGAGCCGAATCCTTATTTATGCACGGGCACTACCTGGAATCAACTCAACTTCCCGCACGGGCAGTATTTACCTCTTAGACTATGAGACCGCCGGATTCTTCTAACAAGTCATGGCGTCGCCGCGATCTGATCAAGCTCTTGGGCGCAAGCGCTATCGCCGGCCCAGCCATTTTCCAGAGAACGATGGCCAGGGCCGCTACCTCGAAAGTGATTAAGATTGGTCATGTCAGTTCAGCGACGCGGCCAACAGAAACGGACTCGTTATGAAAGCAGTACAAGATTTCGATAAACAGATAGCATCAGATCGGAAAGCGTTTGTATTCGCTAAAGACCAGGAGGTATGGACTTGGAGACGACTAAGTTCTGAAGTTAACCGCCTCGCCGGCGGATTAATTCGGCTTGGGATCCAACCAGGTGATCGAGTGGCCTTGCATATGGCGAACCTGCCTGAATTCGTTGTCGCCTATCTAGCTTGTTTTCAGGTCGGCGCTGTTGCAGCCCCCTTAAATATTAGGCTAAAAAAGCCTGAACTCGAGCCCCTTCTGCAGCGACTCCGCCCGTCTCTCTATATCGGTCAAGCGGCCCTCTATAGCCAAATTGCCTCTGTTGACGAGTCGATTCTAGCGGCAAACAGACGTTTCGTTGTCGACGGCCCAGTTAACGATCGACGTGCGCAACCCTGGTTTCACCTATTGGACTATATTAACGGTGCACAGGTTAGGAGGCCTATCGATACAAATGCTCCGGCTGTACTCCTGACAACCTCCGGAACCACCGGCCAGCCCAAATTTGTTATCCATACATTAGCCACGTTACGCAAAAGTACCCAGTCGTTCGTGCACTGGAACTTAAATACTAACCAGACCGCGGCGATGGCGCTCCCTATTGCGCACGCAAGCGGATGTTTTACCTCCCTCGCTTGCCTCTGGTCGGATGTACCATTCGTTTTGTTCGAGCGTTTTGATCCTGAGCAGGTACTGGACGGCATCGAGACCCACCGATGCACGTGGCTCCTCGGCCTGCCGTTTATGTTTGGCGCCCTTCTTCGAAGCCAAGAAGCCCGAGCCCGGAGAGTGGATTCTTTGAGGACTTCTTTGGTGGGTGGAGATGTCTGTCCAGCTCAGATCCAAGAACGCTTCTCCTCCGTCTTCGGCGTTCCTCTGCGATCGGTATGGGCTGCAACCGAGGCTGTTGCCTGCCTTACATACGGCTCGGAATTGGGGCCAATCAGCCGGGTGGTGAACGGTACCGAAATTCGTCTAGTCGACAATCAGCAGGCCCCGGTTGCTACAGGTGAAATCGGAGAACTACTCTTGCACAGCCCAAACCTTAGCATTGGCTACTGGGCCGGCCCAGGATTGGTAGAGCGTGCGCCGAAAGATGGCTGGTATCATACAGGTGATCTCATGCGACAAGATGAAAAGGACAATCTGTGGTTTGTGTCGCGTAAGAAATATCTCATTATTCGCGGTGGTTCGAACATTTCGCCGGTTGAAGTTGAGCAGGTCTTAATCAGCCATCCTGCTGTCCAGGATGCGGCCGTAATCGGTGTGCCAGATGCCGAACTTGGTGAACGGGTCGCCGGCTTTATCCAGTTAGAATCTACCGATCCACAAAGCGTCACGCTAAAGAATATTCGCTCGTACCTGGCTGAGCGATTAGCCGACTACAAGATCCCCGAGCAGCTCAGAATTGTTTCCGAAATCCCCCGAAATGCTTTGGGTAAGGTCGACCGCAACGCGTTGAGCTCCTTGCTTTCAAACTAACCGGACGAGCTGAATTACTGCTCGGCACTATTTCGAACTAACAGGAATACCACATGCACAGCTACGACCTATCTGATCATGACCTTCTGCAACGCGAAATAGCGCGACTTCCTCGCCAGGCAGAGGTGCTTTTTCCGATCGAAGCGCCATTTTTAAAGAGACATGGCGTCAGTGCCTCCTGCCGTTTGTGGGATATCGGCTGCGGTGATGGTTCATGGCTGCACCTTTTCCGCTCTGCGTTTCCAAATTCGGCCATCACCGGGCTCGATCGCTCGCCGGAGATTCTTAGCTATGCCCGGCAGCAGAATCCAGGAGTGAGCTTCCTGCTGGTGGACGAGAAAGACATTTCCGAAGTGTTGCTTCGCGGTGAATTCGACGTGGCCCTTCTGCGCTTTTCTCTGCAGCACATGTCGCCTGACATTAGAACGCGGATATTGTCCGCGCTTCATTCCAGGAAGACGCCGACGCGAATCATCGCCATCGAAGGCGATGACCACAGTTTTGTTTTTAGACCGAAGTCGGACGCGATACAGGCGTTGATCGAGGCAAAGGGCCGTAAGCAGGCGGCGCTGGGCGGCGACCGTCACATTGGCAGCAAACTTCTACAACTATTTGCCCGGCTCGGCTTCGAGTTAATCAGGCAAGACTCTATTCCGATCAGTAGTAAGACTATAGGATGGGAGACATTGTGGAGCGCACTTGGCCCTGTCCTCTTATCAGGAGCCGATAACGCCCAAGGTGGTTTGGCTGATCAGGCAACAACCTGGTTTAAGGAGAACCGGGAAAATGAGTCTGCGATCATGGCAGGTTCTCTTTTTATGGTATCCGCCTCGAATACGACAGCGGTCTGAGGTAATAGCCAATCATCCCTCACCCATTCAGGGAGGGCGCGCTGCCTGTCCGCCATAGCTTTAGCGACGGCTGACCCCGCGCGCCGCGAACAGGTCTACGTCGTGAAGCTAGCTAAAAGCTCGACCTGGTCTGTCCTTCTCTCCAGTAAAGATCCGGCAGCTACTGGACGGGGACGCGATCCCTCTGGAGAACCGCCCTCCCCGAATTCCAGCCCGCGGCCCCATTACTCCATCACTCCGCTACTCCACCACTCCATCACTCCACTACTCCAATTGTTGGCGCAGGAAATACCCAACTGTGGCCAGGGCTAAATGGCCGCGAAGCTGATTTTCTCAAAAGACAAGCGGCTGTCCGAGTACTAGGCACATCGGCCGAAAACCTCCGTTAAGCTCCGGAGTGAGGCGAGTTGCCCAGAGTCAAAAGTGGCCATGACGATGAGGGGTGACTACGCCAAACGGAAAAAATTGTACGCGCCCGTCGATATTCCGAGGGGCGATGTCCAGCGGAATCAGCGCATGTGTCCGTCAACGGGTCGCAAGAAAAGGGGGTGTCAGGCTAACAAGCAACGGAAAAAACGCGCTCTAATCAAGTTTTACAGCGTTGTTTTCGCTCAAGGCGTCTGCAGCAAGGCCTATGGCCATAACGACCGTGAGTGTTGGCGACGTCGATCCCCCGAACGGCCGCCGTTCGGTGCGGCTGTCTCCTCAGTCGAACGGCATGAGGTGGCGATCGAGGTAGTCCCTCGTCGCTTGGAAGGTTCGGTTCCAGGATTGGTGCCGCAAGAGGAAGTGGACCTCGTCAGGCAGCATCAGCTGTTCGATCGGGATGCCGCGCGCGCGGAGTCCGGCCGCCAGGTCGATGCTCTGCGGCAGCAGAGCATCGCCATCGCCGACGATCAGCAGGACGGGCGCCTTCCACGTGTCGAGATGGGCGATGGCGGAGGACTCGTAGGCCAGCGCGAGCGCCGCCGCATCCGGCAGATGCCTCCGGTAGGAGATACTCATGTCGTGCACGCCGGCGTAGTCGACGCCGGCAACGAAGTATTCCGGCGCCCTGGCCAGGGCGAGCGATGCCATCCGCCCGCCATAGCTGCCACCCCAGATACCCAACCGCGCGGCATCGACCTCCGGCCGCTGCCGCAGATATTCGGCGGCGCCGATGATGTCGTTCAGTTCGCTGGCACCGGCGGTGCCGAAGCCTTGCGCCTCGCGGAAATCCAGGCCATAGCCGGCGCCGCCGCGGAAATTGACCGACAGGACGACATAACCCCTGGCGGCGAGGAACTGGTTCGCCTCGTAGAGATGCGTGTGCGTTTCGAAGGAATCCCAGGCCGCAAAGGCCTGGCGGTTGGTCGGACCGCCATGGAAGAACAGCAGGCCGGGCGCACCCGCGATCACCCCGTTGGGAATGAAGAGCTGGCCGTGGATGACCCGGCCATCGGCGGCTGGGAACGTGACCAGCGCCGGCTCGACCAGATCGGCGGACGGGAAATCCGCCGGCAGCGCCTGCGGGACGAGCGCCGTCACTATCTCGCCGGCAATATGGACGGGACGCAGCGGGATGCGGGCCTGGCCCTGGACGGCGAAGAGCGTCCCGGTCGCGGTCATGACCGGGAAATCCTCGATCCCGTCGCCCCGGGTCAGTTGCCTGGGCGCGCCGCCGGCCACCGGCACCTCCCAGATATGGCGCCGGTCGAGATCGTCCTGATTGCCGGCATAGACGAGCCGTGTGCGATCGGGCGTGAGCACGGCGCCGAAAGCTTCCGACTCACCCGGCGTCAGGAGGCGCGCCGCGCCGCCCGCGGCGGAAACGGCATAGAGCCGGATCCAGCCGGTCGCTTCCCAGGGAAAGATCAATTGATCGCCGGCGCCCCAGAGCAGGCTGACCGGACTGTTGAACAGCTCGCGGAAGCAGCTGCCGATGCCGGGCTTGGCGGCCCACACCTGCCGCCCTTCGCCGGTCGCGGCATCCGCGATCCAGATCTCCCAGGGAATGCCCTCGCGGTTCAGACCTTGCGCGCGCTCCGGACCGCTGGCGACCCGCACGAAGGCGATCCGCTTGCCGTCCGGCGACCAGATCGGCGTCTGGTCCTTGTCGATGCCGGGCGACATCCAGGACACCGACTGCCGGGCGAAATCATAGAGGCCGATCAGGCTGTGCGTGGACCGAAGGCTGACGAAGGCCAGGCTCGCCGCCGGGCGACCAACTGAGCCCGCTCACTTGGCCCCGGTCGCGGAAGAGCGGAGCGGGTTCGCCGCCGTCGATCGCAGCGATGAAGGGTTGTCCGCCATCGAGGAAGACGACGGCATCGCCCTTGGGGCGGGGCGCGCTCGCATAGCCCGCGCCGAGACGCTGCGGCTCGCCCCCGTCGAGCGGGGCCGCCCAGATCGCGCCGGCCTTGGGACCGGCCGGCAGGCTTAGCGGGTTGACGGCGTCCCGGCCGCCGCTGTCGCCGCCGCGCGTATAGACGAGCCATCGGCCGTCGCCGGACCAGCGCAGATCGGCGATATCGATGCCGTCATCGCCAGTATAGGCCGTGACGCTCCTGGCCTGCCAGGCGCCGCTCGAAGACGGTTCGGCGACCCAGACATTGCGGGCGCCGCGCTCGTTATAGATCCAGGCGACCGCATCGCCGACGGAGGCGGCAACCATGCCATAGGGAAATGGCGCGCTGGCGATCCGGTCGATCGAAAGACCGTTCCGCCGGGTCGATTCCGGTCCTGAAGCGTCGTGTCGGTTTGTCATTTGTGCTCTCCTGCAGCTGGCACGCCCTTCGTAAAGATGCTCAGGGTCTATTCTCTGCCCATGCCTCGCGGAAGGAGCGAGGCTAGGCATCGACCCTTCAATCTTCCTCCTGGCTCCTCCCGCTGCGCTTCAGACACTAATCGCGGCAGTTGAAACCGCTAAACAGCCCATGGCTGTTATCCCGGTCTCCATTGGTTGTAAACTATGGGTACCGTTCAGCCAAATGCTGAGAAAGAGCTGCAGGAGACGTCCTTGGACCGGTCGACCAGTCTGACCAGTCTCCTTGACGAATGCGTGCGCGCCAGAACCGAGCTCTTAAGTGGGGCGCCAGGGCTGATCGTCGAAAAGAAGGGCGGTTCGACGATGGCCATCAGCGGAGAGCCAATGTGTTGGGGGAACTGGCTTTTTATTACTTCGAATATTGCCAGTACCAGCATTGTCGATGCTTTCGTACAAAAAGTCACTCAACGCGGGGTTCCCTCGACCATTGTCTGTAAAAAAGAGCTCTCTTTTCAGATACAGCCAACGGTGGAAGGTGCGGGGTATATTCGAACCGCAGATTTGGCCTTAATGACTCTCGAAGCAAAATCTGATTTTCCGCAAGGGAAAGGCTGCCGGATTAGAAAGTTGACTGATGCCTCCATGAATGATGCCCTCGCAGAAATCATAGGGCAGGCCACCATTTTGCCAAAGGAAGCAGTCAAGAGGCTAATTGATCCCGTCATCCTCGCTGCCAAGAATATAGAGGTTTTTGTTGCGTTGCGCGACGGTTTGCCAGTAGCAACGGTGACTACCGCGATCCAGGATACAACGGTTGGGATTTGGAGAATGGTCACGGCGCCTGAGTATCAGCGTCAGGGGATCGGACAAGCGTTTTTGGCGCAGATTATCAATCTGTACCGGCAACGGAACCTTCATCGATTTTATTTAGTCGCCAATTCGATAGGCAGGCGACTTTACACAAAACTGGGCTTCGTTTCTATCGCCGATCTGGCGCACTGGGTGCTATGAAATGAGTCGGCGTTTGGCGTTCGGCGTTCCGGCGTGTCGCACTAACGCCGGCGCCGATTCGAACATGAGAAACGGCACTTCGAGCAAATAGGCGCGGACCGCCGCAGATCAAGGATTAAATCCCTCGATCATGCGACCGGACAAGGCAGCTGGATCGCCAGCTAACATCATCATATCCCGTTTTTTCCTTTTATTTTCTCGTCCTTTTCAGCAGTGGTTGCCGGTAAGCGACCATCAGACAAGCCAAGGCAATCGTCCAAAGGAGCTTACTCTACGGGGGCTGGTTCTCGGTCTCGCGATCACCTTGGTGTTTACGGCCGCAAATGTCTATTTAGGCCTGAAAGTCGGGCTCACATTCGCATCTTCCATCCCGGCAGCCGTAATTTCGATGGCCCTGCTTCGCCTGGTGAAGACTTCCACCATCGAGGAAAATAACATCGTTCAGACCGTTGCCTCCGCCGCCGGTACACTTTCCGCGATCATCTTTGTGCTGCCGGGTCTGGTGATGATTGGTTGGTGGAATCATTTCCCGTTCTGGTCTTCGTTCGGGATTTGCGCAACAGGTGGGATCCTGGGGGTCATGTTCACCATTCCGCTTCGGCGGGCCATGGTGGTCGATTCACCATTGCCTTATCCAGAAGGCGTCGCCGCTGCTGAAGTCTTAAAGGTCGGAACTGGAAACCATACCGGCTCCGTAAAAGAGACGAAGGCAGGTTTCTTTTTCGTTATTGGCGGCTCTTTGGTCTCATTCGGTTTCGCGCTGCTCGCTGCCATGCGGTTGCTGGCCAGTGAGGCAGTCGTCTTTTTCCGCATCGGACCGGCAGCCACCGGCTGCGGTACCTCTCTATCATTGGCCTTGTTTGGGGCCGGCCATTTGGTCGGCCTCTCGGTTGGGTTAGCCATCCTTACCGGGGTGGTTATCGCGTGGGGATTCGCTACTCCGATTCTCACGGTTCTTCATCCGTTATCAGGTTCGGCTGCAGAGGTCGCCGGCTCGGTCTGGCGTACCCAAGTTCGATTCATCGGCGCCGGGACGATTGGAATCGCCGCCATCTGGACTTTGGCAAAACTGGCCAAGCCGATCTGGCTGGGGCTTTGGTCAGCCTTCAAAAGACCGTTATATCCAGGCGCAAATAATAACCTACTACCTCGCACGGATCGGGATATGCCCATCCACTTGGTCGGAGCGACCTGTCTCCTCTCCATCATCCCTCTGACGATTCTGATTAACGGTTTTCTATCCGGGACCCCGCTTCACGATAAATTAGTACCACTGACCGTGACCGGAATCCTTTTTGTCCTGTTGCTTGGCTTTCTGGTGGCGGGTGTGTGCGGCTATATGGCCGGGCTAATTGGATCTTCAACCAGTCCGCTATCCGGGGTAGGCATACTCGCGATCATAGGCGCTTCGATCGTCATCATGACCGTTGCGCAGCCGGCTACCGGTAACGGCACTTCATCCGCACTGGTGGCCTTTTCGCTGTTTGTGACCGCCATTGTATTTTCAGCAGCGGCGGTCTCAAATGATAACCTCCAAGATCTGAAGACTGGACAATTGGTAAACGCGACACCCTGGCGACAGCAGGTGGCGCTAATTGTCGGCGTTATAGCCGGCGCGCTGGTAATTCCTCCGATTCTCGACTTGTTGAATCATGCGTATGGCTTTGCCGGCACCCCCCAGCTGGCTGCGGTTAGCTCCCGGCCATTACCCGCCCCCCAAGCGACTTTGATCTCTGAGTTAGCCAAAGGGGTTCTGGAAGGCCGAATAGAATGGGGCTTAATCAGCGTCGGTGCATTGATCGGTGTTGTGTTGATCGTAATCGACGAAGCCCTTGGCAAAGCAGGCCTGACTCGCTTGCCTCCGCTAGCCTCGGGAATGGGAATCTACCTACCGGTAATCGCAACGGCGCCCATTGTTCTGGGAGCAATCAGCGGCTGGTTGTACCAGCGCTGGATCGCCAACCGTCCGTATGCACCCATCGTGAGACGCCTGGTTGTCCTGCTGGCATCGGGACTAATTGTCGGAGAAAGCCTGTTTGGAGTATTGCTGGCTGGACTAATCGTTGTGACTAATAAGGCTACCCCATTAGCAGTGGTGGGAGACAATTTTCAATTCGAGGCTCTGGTGCTGGCTGGAACCGGATTCGTAGCGGTCGTCGCTGTGATATATACCGCTATTGCCAAGGTCGGGCGGTGGGTGAGTGACGTGCCCGCTAATGTCGAGCACTAACCGCCTGCAGTGCTTCACCAAAAGTAACTGTGCCTTGATTTGGTAGCCCTTCGGCAGCCAAACGTACTTGGTCAGGATCTATGGTTCGCTCCGCGCTGGACTTCACCAGGTAGTAACCCGCTACAAAGAAAGTTAGGAGCGCCACTGATACGATCAGCCAGTAGGCAACTCTGCGAAGCTGTGGTTCCGGCTTCGCTTCTTTGGTAGTCTCTTCAAATAGGCTTAGCGTTGGGGTCGAGTCTTAACAAGCAACAGAATTTACACGCGTTTGGATATTCGTTTTTGGTCGGTGCTTTGTGGGTCTAACCCGCACGCGGGGCGCGGCATGAAGCGATCTCGGCGTGACCACGCTTCAGACGGCCGAAAGGGAAGAATCGCTGCCTGTGAGCATGGCTATTAGCCGCGTTCTCTAGCTGTCAAAGCCAGCCGTGCCGCCAGCAAACATCTCGAAAATCTGTTGCTTGTTTAGACTCGACCCGCTCTAAACTCCTTCCATCGTCGATCGGGCGGTCAGTCGCAGTTTTCGACCATGCTTGAGCTCGAGCCGTCTTCCGATCGGGTCAGGGACGCATTGGAATTCGCCCGAGAGCATCTGCACGAGCCGCTTTCTGTCGAAAGAATAGCCGAGGCCGCACGGATCAGTGCGCGGCAATTCGCTCGCTTGTTCCTGAAGGAGACTGGCGACACTCCCGCCCGAGCAGTCGAGCGGCTGCGCGTGGAAGTGGCCCTTCCTCGCGTACAGGAAGGAACCGAGCCGATCGAAATGATCGCTCGCAATGTCGGGTTCGGGGACAAGGAGCGTATGCGCAGGGCGTTCTTGCGGATCTACGGTCAGCCGCCACGTGCGTTGCGGCGCGGATGGGGATAACGCGCGAGGGGATTCTCCCGAAAGTTCGGAAGGGCTCACGGCATTTCGCCCCGGGAGTTCGGCCTGGCGGCAAGGTTGAACGACGCAAGTGCGCCAACTCCGGCAAGGCCACCCCATTGCGGCTGTCGCTGCTGATGCCGGCTTTTCGGACCAGAGCCATCTCGACCGCTACTTCCTCCGCGGCTTTGGCTGGGGTGCACCGGGGTCACGCCTTAACAAACACAAACAACACTTTTGTTGCTTGTTGAGGCCCTACCGAGCAAGCTTCACAATTCGTTTCCTTTATGGGAGCGCGATTTTGCCTATTGTTCATTATCCTGCTGCTGGGTGCGGTCTCGTCTCAAACAACCGCCGCCAGTTTCACGCAAGGGCGGGAGAAGCCCCCATTTTCTGCGCTCGGTACGGGCGACTACGTTTGGGAACCCGAGATCTCTCCCACCGGTCCGGTTGTTATCGTCGTCAGTGTCCCGGAACAGACGCTGTATGTTTATCGAAATGGGGTGAGGATCGGGCGCTCGACGGTTAGTACCGGCAAGGCTGGTCATGCAACGCCCACAGGAGTTTTGGGGTGACTACGCCAAACGGAAAAAATTGTACGCGCCCGTCGATATTCCGAGGGGCGATGTCCAGCGGAATCAGCGCATGTGTCCGTCAACGGGTCGCAAGAAAAGGGGGTGTCAGGCTAACAAGCAAGGAGACCAGGAAAAACTGGGGGCTACGCCGCCTTTGCATCGCATGTCTCCTGCATCCCTGGATACCAACGCGATAGCGTCGAGCGCCAGTCCTCATTCAAAACGCGGGTCCGCACTTGGAGTAATAGATGGGCGCCGCAGTCTGTCCACCTCATCTGTTGTTTCTTCACCATGCGTTTGCTCACGACTTGATTGATGGCTGACTCAACGAAGCCTGTCGAAATGGTCTCTCCGTGCCGATAACGATCGAAGTAGTTCGCAATGAATGTTCGATTGGCAGTGATGTAAGTCCCGAATTCTCGAACCGCTTTCAGCAATTTTCGTTGCTCTTGACTATTCTCTTCGAGGTCCAGAGCGACTTCCAGGTCTTCCACGATTTGTAGCGCTTTGTGAACATTCCCATACCAAAGATTCCATTTGAGGCATTCGAGTTCTTTTTCTATCTCGGCGCTCAGATTTGGTTGATCATCAGTCTCGATGCTTTTCGCAAGCTGACTCATCACCGTCAGCCTCATCGAAATGTGGAACCAGTCCAGAAGATGCTCTGCTTGCGGATTCAGGTACATTTGTAGATCACGGACAGTGTCGCCGCCGTCTGACAAGAACGTGACTGCCTGGTTCATCTGCATTCCTTGAGATTTGAGCATCTCGAACAAACGGCGTTTGGGCTTGGTGTCGTAGCGATTTACAAAGCCGAAGCATTTCGAAGATTCATCGTCCTGGGACATACTTTTGCCCACGATCACCTCGAACCATCCTTCGGCTCGCGACTGCTGGTCTTTTGCATGGACATAACCGCCGTCGATTCCAACGATCAGCGGTGCGGCTGGATCCGGCAGCTCATTCCAGTCTCGCTGGCAGCCGCCAATGAAGATGTCCTGCTCTTCCCCCAATTCGTCTTCTAACCGTTGGGCTGTTTGGTGTACCCGTTGCCTGATCGCTGTCGTGCTCAACTCCTGGCTGATCGGAAGCACCTCCTTCAAGAGCTCGACCGTGAGCCCATAAGAAACAAGAGCAGCAAACTTGGTCTCCAGATATACCAACTCCGGGGAACTGCGCTCCTGCAATGGCTCAGCTAACGGGCTGAAGCTTGTCCTGCCATCCGACTTGCACTGGCAATGATAAAGCCGTGGGCTCTCCAAGCGCAACTTACCAAACGGCGTGCGAAAAACAATATGGTGGCGACCTTTGTAAGAACGTTCGCGGCCGCAACGGGAACACGTGCGCTGTTGGGCCATAAACTCTGCTGCCTGCTGCTCGACCACTGTTCGCTCTATCCCAGCGAGAATCGCTCGCGCTTCTGCCAACGTCATCCCGAGGGTCTCTGGTCGTAGGGTGCCGCGATCCAGGTGTGCCACTTCCTGGACCATCCCTTGATCCTTATCTGACTCAACCGTGATTTGGATCTTGATCTTCATAGCCGCCTCCCTCTACTCCCAGAGCCATTCCTCATCGCCTTGCGCATACTGCTTGAGCCGGCGATTGAGCTTTCGCCGATCAAAGCGACCAGGCCGAAATCGCTCGTACGCTTCCAGCCGATCCACTGCTTCTTCGAGAGCATCAACGTCCCTGAGAACGTCTCGAATTCTCTCGTGACCTTCCGAATCAAGGACACGACCTACGGCATCAGCAATCAGTTGGAGTTCATCCAGTGGCGGATTCCAGCGGTGATGGTCCATCTTCTTCATGTAGGCTTCCGGCCCACCGCAATCTTCGGGCGTTGATGCACAAGCCCCACCAACGCAAACTGGGCAGATCTTCTTTTCGCAGATGGGCTGGATGCCTTCGAAGCGGATCTGATGTCGCCACAGATCACCGAAATCATACTCATAAAGAAACCGCTCGTTGACGCGGAAATGAAACTGAGAAAGAAGCACTTTCCTGGCGTCGGCCGCGAACGTGGTGCAGCCCATCCGGCTCAACCCGTACTCCTTGCCACGAATCACGAAACGATGGAGGTGAAAGTCGCTCCAATCGAATGCGATCTGGAGCAGCTCGTGTAACGTGGCGATGCTACTGTCGCTGCGCACGTGCAGACGCCGCCAAATGGGCGGGTTAATCTGGAGGAGCAGGATGTGGAGCTGGTAAATTTCGACGGGAGCGTTTGGCTGGACCATATAGGTCAAGATCGCTTGTCGGCGCCGTTGTCAGCCCCCGCTTTTTCCTGGTCTCACCTCCAAGGGCTCCGCTCACGAAACGGATTATAAAGCACGTTAAGCCATGGGATAAGAGGGTGTTTGAAAAGTCCGATTCGGCAATTGAAGCTGGTCCGTGTTGGAAAACGATGAGCGGTACGACACGGATTTGACGGAAGAAGCGTGGGCCCTGATTGCACCCATCCTCCCGGCCCAGAGGCCACGTGGTCGGCCCCGAACCACCAATTTGCGCGCTGTGGTCAATGCTATCTTTTATCTATTGCGTACCGGATGCCAGTGGCGGCTGCTGCCGCGCGAGTTTCCCCCATGGGGGACCGTCTACCATTACTTCCGGTCCTGGGACGACGCCGGTGTTTGGGTCCAAATGGGACGCGCGTTGTACGAGCAAGCGCGTGTTGCAGCCGGGCGGGCACCATGCCCGAGCGTGGTGATCATGGACGGACAATCGGTAAAGACCACCGAGCGCGGCGGCACACGCGGCTTTGATGCGCACAAGCGCGTCAAAGGACGTAAGCGTCACATCCTGGTTGACACGTTGGGGCTTCCAATAGCTTGTCGGGTTGAGCCAGCGGACATATCTGATAGGCGTGCCGGAGCTCGCCTGCTCGGTGGCTTGAGTTCTTTGTTCCCAAGGATTCGAACGGTTTTCGCCGACGCGGGCCACGAAAGCCGAAAGCTGGCCCGCGATCTCCTGCACTGGAATGGCTGGAAGCTGCAGATCGTGAAACGACAGCAGCGCGCATTCAAGATCACGGGCCTGACCTGGATCGCGGAGCGCAGCTTTGCTTGGCTGGGCCGTAATCGTCGCCTCAGCAAAGACTATGAATACCGCGTTCAGACCTCCGAACTTATGATTGATCTCGCTGCTACTCGGCTCATGCTCAATCGCTTGGCGTCCAGATGAGACTTTTCAAACACCCTCTTAGTCTTCGAAAAACTGGTGAGACTCTGTTTCCTACAACCGAGGTTAGCCAAGGAAGAGTTATTCCCCTGCTAGCAGGCGCGAGGGTGTTCCCCGAAGCGCAGCCCCGAGAATGGGCCGCTCCAGCGAACAGCTCGTCGGAGGGGCTGGGTAATAACTCTGGAGTCAATGGGGGTCGGGCTTGTCGCCGATGTTGGCCCGGAGGCGACCACACGGTTTCTTTGAATTTTTCATGGTTTTCCGGTCCGCAACAAAAATACGCGGATCGTATATTACCACGCGATCGGCGAGTTCCTGGCCTGGTCGCAGCGGTGCGGGTTCCTAGTCTGGAAGACATCGAAGTGCATCCCATGCCGTGCGCAAACGACCGCTAGTACAACAATTCGGGAATTAAGCCTTTCCTGGAAAATCCCTGTTGTGGAATTCTGTTGCCTTTGATAAAAAATTGGCAACACGTTTGAGCAACTATTTATCTTAATCGGCTATGCTCGATCTCGAAAATTGTTGAATCCGACCACGAAAGATCAAGGTTTTGCGCCTTGTCTGCACACTCGACGCTGCTAAACGGCAGGCAGTCCGCAGTTCATCTGATGCCAATCATGGCATCGGACAACGACATTCAATGAAACTGTGACGCCTCCTTTTGGCGGCAGAATTATCATCGCGCTTTCGGCGACTGCTCTGCCCAATGGCAATATCTCGATTACCGTTCGGCACCTTGAATTTTCTAACGCAGTCTCGGCTTTAAAAAGGCAAATAGCTTCGGTCAAAGGTGGTGGCTTCGATCTGGCTCCAGGTCAGACATTATTCGAGCAAGCAGACACACCGGGAAAAAACGGGCTAAAGGAAAGCATTTTTTTCGTCTTTCGCGCTAATAAGGGGATCCAAAGCTGTTCACCGAACAGTTGATTTATTGAGACAAAACACAGAAAGACCCTCCCCGCAAGACACGCTAGGTGAAGCTGTAACGCCAGCGAACCAGAAGAAACTAAAGCGGGAGAAACTAAAACGAGAGGATCAAGTTGAACGAGTGCCCGAAGGATCCTTTGGCGGTACGTGGGCTAGAGTCTGAGAGGTCGAGGGAGATAAACCAAAACCGGATGATACAGGAGATCAAGGACCGGCCAGAATTAGAACGTTGCGGGTAGAGCCATTTTCAATACTCTAAGGCAGGGCCAGAAAGCGCAGTATTTGAATCCGGAGTTCTCCGGCCGTAATAATAACCGGAAGGTATTCTTGATATGGATGCGAATTCTTTTCTTAAACGCATCGTCATAATTGCTTTGGTTAGCGCGCTACCGGCTTTTGTTAGCACTGCGTCAGCACATGGCGGGGGTGGACATGGCGGGGGTGGCGGGGGTGGTTTTTCCGCAGGTGGTTCGAGTGGCGGTCATGGTTCGAGTGGCGGTCATTCCGGAAACGGCTCGAACAGCGGTCAGTCGTCAAGCAGCTCTAGCACCGGCCATTCATCGAATGGCCCTGCCAACGGTCACTCGTCGAGCGTCTCGAAGGGCGGTCATTCCACCGGCGACCCAAGCGCTGCGCCTGCTACGGCAGTAAGCGGACGAGGGATCTCCGGTAGTTTTGCTCATTCAAACACAGTCCGAGGTAGGCATGAGCCACACGCCCAGTTTCGTCATTTTGACACTGGCTGGGGGCATGGCGATTGGCAGGAAGGCGAAGAAACCGTGAATTGGCAGCGCTATCATGGGCGCCGATTGGGCGGTTTCATTTGGTATTAAGCGCTGGGCATAGTCACCCTTCATCTTCAGATGTATGAGCGTCCGCGGCGCGGAGCGATCACGATTCTGTTCAGAGTCGTTGTGCAAAGGTAATCCCTGCGCACGTTTTCCAGCCGAAGAGATAGCCGATTTTGACTTTTTTGATCGCTTGCCGGCAGATGCGACGACTAAGTTCTTCTTCAAGGCAAAAGCGAATGCCCTGACATAGCATCTCCAACTACGCCGATGCCTTCAGGAAGATCATTCTACCGGCGCAGCCCAGGACGCTACGTGAAGCGAGAGTTTCAGCGGCTGGTTGCAGAACTGAAACGGCTAGCATCGAAACGAGGCTATTTGTAAGGGCAAATCGCGTCCGAAATTGAAGTCTCGGCCATTACTGTCAATCACTGTCGTACGCAACCTCGTACGAGCTGTTTACCGGTTCCGAGATGCCACTCTAATTTCCGAAAAGGAGATGACTTTGGCAATGCCCTCCAGAATCTCTATCGGGAGCTGGAAGGTGCGGAGGATCTGGTGGGGCTACGTAGCTCGAAGGACCTCTCCGAGACTAGTGTGTTTCTGCTCAGACCTACACTGCGCCTTCTTCCAGGCCGGCCCTTCCCGTCCGTCTAAAAGCGGCTGCGGGAATAGGAGAACGACTAAGGCCGAGCCCGTTCGTCGCTTCTTAAGAAAGGCTTTAATCTTAAGCCCTGAATCTAAGGTGGGAGTCGCCCCGACGGCAAACCAGTCATAGACAAGCTGACGGGATACGCGATCAGGTTTTCGGCTAGAGAAGCGGCTCAGTTCTGAGCCGGCGTTCGGTTTCCTGACGCCTTCGCAAGCGCAATCGCGAGTGATTTTGTGCAAGCCATAGGACACCAAATCGACTAAACTCTAAGCCGCGGAGGACGCGTGAGTGCGAAAGGAACATTGGTCTGTCAGGTTTGCGGCACCGCATTGAACGGCGGTAGCGAAGCCTGTCCGGTTTGTGCACTACGAGGAGCTCTCGGACCCGAAACCACCTCGGTTTTGGATTTCTCTTCCGAGCTCCGTTTTGAGCACTACCAGGTTCTAAAGAACAAAGACGGAACACCGGTCGAGCTCGGTCGCGGAGCTATGGGGATCACCTACAAAGCCTTGGATGTTCATTTGCAGCGCCCAGTGGCTCTCAAGATCATTAACGGACGCTTCATTGGCGACGACTTGGCGCGACGTCGTTTTGTACGAGAAGCCCGAGCGGCAGCTAGTGTCCGGCATCCCAACGTGGCGTCGGTGTTTCATCTTGGCGAAAGCAGCGGCGATTACTTTTACGCGATGGAGTTTGTCGATGGAGAAACGTTGGGAAAACTAATCCAGCGTTCTGGCAGATTAGAGCCAGATGTAGCGCTCGAAGTGGTGGCACAAGTCGCTGCTGGGCTAATCGCCATCGAGAAACGGCATCTCGTCCATCGAGATATCAAAGCAAGCAACATCATGGTCAGTTGGGACGAAGGTCGGTTGGAGAGTGCCAAGATCATCGACCTGGGCCTGGCGAAAGGAGTTGCGGAAGAGACCATTTCGACGGCAGGAGGTTTTCTCGGAACACCCGGATACGCCAGCCCCGAACAATTTGCCGGAATCGGAATCGATATTCGTTCCGATCTGTATTCATTGGGAGTCACTCTTTGGGAGATGCTTTCGGGCAAGCTGCCTTTTCAGGGCTCTCCGACTGAGTTGATGTACCAGCATCAACAAGCTGCGCTGCCAACCGAAAAGTTGAAGAACATTCCGGCGCCGATTGTCGTACTGCTCGAGGTTTTGCTGGCCAAAGATCCTGGGCAGCGTTTTCAAGGTGCGGCTCAGCTTCAGAAGGCTGTGCTGAGAGTGAGGGAAGCGCTCGAATCGGGGTCACGCGTGAGTGAAAACGATCTACGTTCGATAGGCGACAAATCGATTGAGCAATCCAAACGAAAGCCGAGAAAACGCGAGGGGCCCTGGTTGGCCGTGTCCGGCCTGTGCCTGATCGGATTACTGCTGGCTTGGTTTTCCTTCTCGGCTTATCGCGGATCCGTTTTCAATTACAGAAGCGCCGAAGCAACGGCAGCCGAAAAGAGCATCGCTGTCCTGCCTTTTGATAGCTTGAGCGATAACAAGAGCGACAGCTATTTTGCAGATGGGGTGCAGGATGAAATCCTCAATAACCTTGCGAAAATCGCTCAACTCAAAGTTATCAGTCGTACCTCAGTGATGCAATACCGCGCGGACGCTAAACGGGACCTGCGCCAGATCGCTAACGCTTTAGGCGTTGTCAGCGTGCTGGAAGGAACTGTCCGTCGGGATGGAAACCGTGTGCGTGTTAGTACTGAGTTAATCGATGCTCGCAATGACAATACGGTTTGGGCCGATAGCTATGATCGAGATCTCACCGATATTTTTGCCATCCAAAGCGAGGTGGCGCAGACCATCGCCAGGAAGCTGACAGCAACACTTTCCCCAGAAGAAAAGAAGCGGATCGAAGCAAAACCGACCGAGAACCTCGAAGCCTATGACCTTTACCTTCGGGCCAAGGAGTTACTGGTACGCATGCGAGTTTCTGTATACCTCGGAAGCGTCGAGAAACTACTGGTCGACGCAATCGGTTCTCTGGAACAAGCCGTGCGACTCGATCCGAAGTTCACGCTCGCCTATTGTGAATCCGCAAAGGCGCACGACTTCCTTTATTTTCTGTACGATGCCACCCCGGAGCAGCGCGCCTTAGGAGATGCGGCAGTAAACAGCGCGCTGAGTTTGCAACCTGACCTGCCCGAGGTTCACCTCGCATACGCACACCGCCTTTACCTAGTCGACCGCGATTATGAACGGGCACGGGTACAATTAGCCATCGCCAGACGCGGCCTGCCGAACGATGCCGAGGCGATCGCGCTCGAGGCGCGCATTGATCGCCGGCAGGCGCAATTCCAAAAAGCGATCGTGGAGTTCAACGAAGTGATCACGCGCGATCCACGCAATACACTTTGGATTCAGGATTTAGCTGATACGCTTTATTACACACATCAGTTTCGTGCAGCTGAGCAGGCGTTCGACAGAGTGATCGAGCTCCGTCCCGACCTGCCGATAGTCAAGGCGAGAAAGCCGTTGTATATAACCTTTTATAAGACTGGAGATGACACCGAGGTCCGCTCGGCAATCGTAGCGCTCCCCGCATCGATGGCCGATGATAGGGGGTTACTCTCGTTGCGACTGATGTTCGCGTTGATCGATCGTAATTGGCCGGAGGCAAGAGAGCTCATCGAAAAGATGAGGGGCGGTGAGGACGGACGTTGGTTTGCTTACGGAGATTATCCGGTGCCGGTCGGATGTTACTCAATTCTGCTAGCGCGGCTCCAAGGCGTGCAACCTAGCGCAAAGTCTAACTTTGCCGAGACGCGAGAGCAATTAAACCAAAAGATCCAGAGGTCATCTGTAAATGCCGTAAAAGCCTGTCTACTTAGTGATTTGGCCGTGGTCGATGCTCTGCTTGGACAGAAAGAGGCGGCCGTTGCTGAGGCCAAACGCGCTGTCGAAATGTTACCGATATCCAAGGACGCGTTCGACGGGCCCGGCATAGGGTTGAATCTGGCTGTCGTATACGCTTGGACCGATGAGTTTGACCTGGCCTTTGAAACGCTGAGTCCATTGGTCAAAACGCCTTTCGGTATCTTCTACGGCCGGCTGAAACGCGACCCATATTGGGAACCAATTCGGAAAGATCCGCGCTTTGAAAAATTGTTAACCGAATTAGCGCCGAAGGACTAAGGAAAAACCGTGGATATGACCATACAGGCCGCAATAGTATGCAAGGACGCAGTACCTGACGATTAGGACCGTGGCTATGCAAGGCAAACGAGCCTGCCCGGTTTGCGGTACACTGTTTCCCGATAACAGCGACTCCTGTCCGGTCTGTGCGCTACGCGGAGCTCTCGGCAATGAGCCTACAGTCGGTGAGTCATCCGTGGAGCAAACCCTTTTGCCTTCCCAGTTGCGGTTCGAGCACTACGAGGTCCTTACCCGCGAAAATGGGACGCCTGTTGAGTTGGGGCGCGGCGCAATGGGGGTGACTTACAAAGCGGTCGACGTGAATCTTCGATGCACCGTGGCGCTAAAGGTGATTAGCGCTCAATTCCTCGGTGATGAATCGGTGCGCAGACGCTTTGTGCGCGAAGCTCGCGCAGCAGCTAGCATGCGCCATCCGAATGTCGCTTCAGTTTTTCATCTTGGAAAAACCGGAGACCATTATTTCTACGCGATGGAGTTCGTCGATGGAGAGCCGCTCGACAAACTCGTTGGGCGCTCTGGGCGCCTGGAGACAAAGCTGGCGCTGGAAATTGCAACTCAAGTTGCAGGCGGCTTGACCGCCATCAACGAGCAGAACCTCGTTCACCGGGATATTAAGCCAAGCAACATCATGGTGAAACTGAAGGGTAACAATCCAATGGCAAAGATCATTGATCTTGGACTGGCAAAGGGAGTAGCGGCATCCCAAGCCGAAACAGCGGTTTCGATTCCCGGAAGTTTTGCTGGCACCCCAGAGTTCGCCAGCCCGGAACAATTTGCCGGAATCGGGACAGACATCCGTTCCGATCTTTATTCGCTCGGAGTGACGCTTTGGAACATGCTTGTGGGTCGACCGCCATTCCGAGGTACTTCTGCCGAATTGATGCATCAGCACTTGAGCGCGGAATTACCGATTGAACAGCTCGAGCACATCCCACAACCGGTCATCGCGCTCCTAGCGGTACTTCTCGACAAAAACGTGTCTCGTCGTTTTCAGGATCCAACTGAACTTCTGAAGGCGATGCCCTTTGTAGCCGACGCGATCGATGCCGGAGGTACAATCAATCATCAGAACTTGCGCCAGATATCCGCGGATGCATCCCCCAAGCCGCCCGCGCGACTGGGGCCAGAAAAAATCTCTGTGGCCCGATTGCCCGTGACCGCAGGCCAAGTCTTTGGTCGCGAGGAGGACATTGCGTTTCTCGATGCGGCTTGGGCAGATCCATTAGTCAACATGGTTATCATCGTTGCTTGGGCCGGCGTCGGAAAGTCCACGCTTGTTAACCATTGGCTCCGACGGATGGCGGCTGAACATTATCGTTCTGCAGAGCTAATTTTTGCTTGGTCCTTCTACCGACAGGGCACCAGTGGGGGCACCTCGTCCGCAGAGGAATTTCTGGACGCGGCTCTCACTTGGTTTGGAGATCCAGATCCACGAATCGGAACGGCATGGGAGAAGGGCGAAAGATTGGCGAAACTGGTAGCATATCGTCGAACCCTACTGGTTCTGGATGGACTGGAGCCGCTCCAAATTCCCCCTGGTCCACAAGAAGGACGGCTACGCGATCCTTCCCTCCAAGCGCTCCTGCGTGAGCTCGCCGCTTTTAATACAGGCCTTTGCCTCATCACCACGCGGACACCGGTCGCTGATATTGCGGATCATGGGGACACCTCGGCTCTGCGTCGTGACCTGGAGCAGCTATCCAGCGATGCCGGTGCGAACTTGCTCGGAGCGCTAGGAGTTAAAGGGAATGAGGCCGAGTTGCGAACCGCCAGCGAAGAGTTCGCCGGCCACTCTCTTGCTCTAACGCTGTTGGGCAGCTATCTGACCGATGCCTATAACGGAGATATTCGTCGCCGCAAAAACCTGTCTGAACATCTTGCTGACGATGTACACCGGGGGGTCCATGCCCGGAAAGTGATGGAATCTTATCAAGCCTGGTTTGGTGAAGGTCCTGAACTGTCAATTCTTCGCATGTTAGGTCTGTTTGATCGACCCACTGATGAAAGAGCGCTTAGAGCCCTGCTGGACCCTCCAGCTATCCGAGATCTCACCGAACCGTTAGCCGACTTGAGTCCCACCGAGTGGCGAACCAGGCTAGCACGATTACGAAGAGCAAAGCTGCTTTCTGAAGAAGATCCAAATAATCCCGGGTACCTGGATACGCACCCTCTGGTTCGTGAATATTTTGGCGATCAGCTCCGAACTCAACGGACCGAGGCTTGGAAGGAATGCAATAAGCGGCTCTATGACTATTATCGAAGGCTCGCGCCCGAGCTGCCGGATAGCTTTAGAGAAATGGAGCCACTTTTCTTAGCTGTAATCTGCGGCTGCAACGCCTGTTTGTTTCGTGAAGCGCTGCATGAAGTTTACATTCCGCGGATTCAGCGGGGAGATGTCTCCTTTGCTTCTAATGTCCTCGGGGCCAGAGGAGCGTTGCTTTCGGCATTAGCTCCTTTCTTTGAAGAGGGACGCTGGGGGTCGCTGGCGGAAGAGAGCGCGGCGGAACAAAGTCTAACCGCAGAAGATCAGCTCTTTGTCCTTACGCAGTCTGGATTATATCTAATGCACACGCGAGGAATGGAGGCACCGGAGGCGCGCATTTGTTATGAGCGCGCGGAGCCCTTATGCCATTCGCTTAATTGTCCAGAGCTCCTGTATTCCGCGCTGATGGGGCAGTGGTACTATTCTCTGATGACTGACAAGCTGTTGGCCACGCTGCAGATTGCCCAGCGCGTTTACTCGCTAGCGCAGCGGGAGAATGATTCTCGGATACTGCTGGGCGCCTGCTACGCTTTGACGGTGTCGTTCTACTATTCGGGCGATTTCGAGACCGCGCGGCAATACGCGATGCTCGGGGTCCAGATCTGGCGCTCGGAAAACGTGCACTCTCCGGTGCAGGAGCTCATCGCACCGGCCGTTGCTTGTCTAGTCTGGATAGCCCTCTCCGAGTGGCACGCGGGCGAGATTGCCTCTTGCCAGACGACTATGGCAGAAGCGATCGAACTAGCAAGGAAGCTCAACGATATGGCATCGTTAGGCTTGGCTCTTTATTGGGCCGGGTTGCTCGCCCATTTTGATGGCAATCCCGAGGAAGTCGAACTCTTGGCGTCGGATTTGATCGAACTCTCAACGCATCAGACGTTCGCCAGCTGGCTGCCCGGTGGAGTTGTTCTACGAGGTTGGGCGCGCAGCGCTTCGGGCAAACTAGCTGAAGGGATCTTGTTCATTGAAGACGGAATCCGAGACTACCGAGCAACCGGCGCAGTCCTACGTCTGCCGTATTTTCTGGCATTAAAAGCCGAAGCTTTGCACCTTGCGAACCGTAGCTCCGAGGCCCTTGATGCGATAAAGGTCGCTGAAGTATTAGCCGAAAGGTCTGAAGGTCGTTGGTGGTGTGCCGAGATGCACCGGCTTCGCGGTGTGTTTCTCGCAGCGATCGGTGCTAACGAGACTGAAATCGAGGCTTCATTTTGCCAAGCCATCAGAATCGCAAGGGAGCAGAAGTCGGTTTCACTCGCGATGCGCGCGGAAGGCAGCTATGCAGAATACCGTCGGCAAAAAGGAGAGCCTTAAGGGCCGACTGACGCGTTCCGACAACTTCTTTATAAACTCATCCTCCTTGGCTTTTGGCCACAGCTGGTCCGCACCCTCCCATATCGGTCTAAAATGCTGAGACAATCGATACGGGGCCACCATTTAGCTCCGCCTTCGCGAAAAGCGCTGGCGTCTGCTCGGCCATGCGAATGTCGTGAACGCGGGTTGTCTTGCAGGCCATCGAGCAAAATGCGTTGATCCATTCGACAATTCTTGCCATAATAGGCTTGTTTTCTAGGATAGGTTAATTCGACTTCTCTCCATTCCCGCAAAGAGAGGCATACTTCTCCGCGGTTAGGGGTCTTGCCGACCACATTTAATCTGAAGGTCAGTTTGATTTCAGACTCTCGTCTTACGGCCTGTGCGATGATTCGCACGGATATGCAGACCGGACGGGTTCCGAACTTTCACACTTAGGAAGATACCAGTGAGTGCCATGTAGTACCAACCCGGTAAGGCGCAACAAACGAGGCAAGCTACGAGCAAATGGTTGTCGAAAGCTGATTTTTGATCGGGTTCGTTTCTCACCTCAGCAAACCAATTGGAGAACCGTATGGTAGAAGAACATCTCAGCAGGCTGTCTGCAGACCTCCGAGGGAGCTTGATTACCCCCGCCAGCAGCGAATATGAAGTCGCTCGCAAAGTGTACAATGGAATGATCGATCGTCGTCCGGTAGCTATCGTCCGCTGCGTGGACGTGGCGGACGTGACGGCGGCAGTGAATTTTGCGCGCCAAGATGGTCTCACGGTCGCAATTCGTGGCGGAGGTCACAACGGTGCCGGGTTGGCCGTTTGTGATCAAGGACTCGTGATTGACCTTTCGTCAATGAAAGGAGTTCGAGTTGATCCGACGAACAGTACCGTGCGGGTCGGACCCGGTTGCACACAGGGCGACGTCGATCACGCCACTCATGCGTTTGGATTGGCTGTGCCAGCCGGCATTGTCTCCACGACTGGCATCGCAGGTCTCACTTTAGGTGGCGGAACGGGCTATCTGACTCGGAAATACGGCCTGACCATTGACAATCTGATCGCGGCCGATGTCGTGCTGGCCGACGGGAGCTTTGTCACCGTCGATGAGTCTCACTACGAGGACCTATTCTGGGCCTTGCGCGGCGGGGGAGGTAATTTCGGCGTCGTGACGAGTTTCGTTTTCCAAGCTCATCCCGTGAGCATGGTTTATGCCGGGCCCATTTTTTGGGAGGTAAAAGACGCGCGCCGGGTGATGCAGTGGTACCGCGAGTTTCTACCGCAAGCGCCTTTGGAGCTTTGCCCGTTTCTGGGGCTGAAGACGGTACCCTCGACGGACCCCTTCCCGAAGGAGCTTTGGGGGAAGAAAATCTGCGCCTTGATCTCGTGCTACAGCGGACCGCTGGACCAAGCGGAAGAGGTAGTCAAGCCGATTCGCCAAGAGCTTCCTAAGCCTATCCTTGACTGGATGGGGCCCATGCCTTTCCCGGCTCTACAGGGCCTGTTTGACCCATTGCTGCCGACGGGCTTGCAGTGGTACTGGAAAGGTGACTTCGTTAAAGAGCTTTCCGACCATGCTATCGACGTGCATCTGAAGTGTGCCGCCAAAGCGCCGAGCGAACTCTCGTTGATGCACCACTATCCGATCGACGGCGCAGTCCACCGCGTCGGTCAAAGCGAGACGGCGTGGGCGTTCCGGGACGCGACGTGGTCTATGGTCATCGCGGGTATCAGTCCCGACCCGGCTCAGGCGGAAGCGATTACGGCGTGGGCCAAGGAATACTGGGAAGCCGTGCATCCCTACACACTGGGAGGCGCCTACGTAAATTTCATGATGGAAGAAGGAGTCGACCGGATCAAGGCGACCTACCGCGACAACTACGATCGACTGACGGAAGTTAAGAGAAAGTACGATCCGAATAACTTTTTCCACGTCAACCAGAACATCAGACCGGAGTAGTCAGACGATTCTACTGTGTGTGGCGATCGGCTTGCGGGAGCAAAGCACCGGCCTCACCGGCGCGTTAGAGGGCAAGGCTTCGGTTCACTTACGCTAGGCCATTCAGCGCGCCCAGCTTCGCTCAACACCCCGCCCGCGAAAGCGGCTCGACTGAGCTCGGCGAAGTCTCGCCGAAATTTTTCGGAATTCCAGGGTCAGTTACCAGATAATTCCTACCGTGCATTTCCGCGGGGGGTGTTTCTCGCTGCTATGGGTGCTGATGAAGCCCAAATTGAGGCTTCGTTGGGCGAAGCAATCAGAATCGCAAGGCAGCAAAAGTCGAGTTTACTGGCTGCGCGTGCAGAGGGGAGTTACGCAGAATACCGCCGCCGAAAGGGAGAGCGTTTAGCCCAACTTCCTTGATTCCCAGGTCGCGAAGAGATCGATCATGGTCGATGTCCGCCACGAGCGCTCGGACTTTCGAGTCACGCTAAATAACCTTGCGTCACCTTATTAACTAAATCTTTTTGCAGCAAATTTTGTTTGGACCTTTACCGGTTGCCGGTCTGCACACTAGACCGCTCTCGACCCCCCCGCCGCCCCCTTTCCAACTCTAACTTCCCGCCTATTTTATCTTTTGGACGTTAGATGATCTTATAACACTTTTTACGTTAGTTCTCCCTAGGAAGCCTCTAGAGCGCCGATGCAGATTTAGGACAATCAGGTGCGAAAAAGTACAGAAATGTGTATTTTGGACTTTTTACGTTCAGCTTTCTTGGACTTCAAAGACCTGATCTGCAAGGTTCGCCGGCCAGAGGTTACGAGGCGACGTAACCGTCTCGTGAAGCACAGGGTTGACGGCCGCTATGATGGGTTTTGGGCAGCCGCAGTAAGCTAACTATTTCGCCAAGGGCGAAAAACCAAAATGAATTTTAATCATGGTCGTGTTGCTGGTGTCCCGTCCACTTTGACGGTAGCCGGTTCCTGTTGCTGCTCGCGAATCCAAGGGAGTTTGCGAATGAGGCTATTGAAAACCGCCGGACCATAGCCAACCACAAATTAGCCAACCAAAAATCCGAGGACCGATACCATGCGAACCGAAAATACTGGTCCTGGGTTGCCTCAGAGAACGGGTTTTGTGGAGAAGCCAGAACCAAACCAGCGACAAAGATGAAATAAACAATAAAACTCCGCAGCATTGAAGCTACTGGGTTTTCGGTCCGCACTAGAACATTCGCAACCGTTAGGTTTTCGGGTGCACCAATGCCCACAGGATTGGCGTGCCGTTGTTTGGGCTTCTCGTGGTGACAGTGTCCATTTCAACGCTACCCGTGGTGACAGCGTCCTCGGCGTCTTGTTCCAGACCTCTAGTGTGTCCAAAGCAAAGGCCACGCAGCGGTGGGCGCGATCGCCAGAATACCGGCCAGAACCAGACCGGCCAGTGAACCCTTGATTAATTTCATAAACAATCTTTCTGACGCAATTCTCATCCTGGTCACCCGACGGCGATAATCGAGTATTGTGATGCGCATATCAGGCCACATGATGGGCCTAGCAGCCTGTCGGACTTGAAAGCTGCGCTAAACGGGAGCTTACGTATCTGATATTAAAAATTTTTTGCTGTTCAACACGCCAGGCAATGCTTCCTGACTGGATCCCCGCCCCGCTGCCCTTTCGTGAAAGCATTCAGAAAGAGCCTGGAAGAAAACCAGGCTCAAAAGGTTCCAGCCTGCGTATTTACGCTATACCGGCTGGTTTATGATTTTGGCGATGTTCCAGCGCCTCTTCGCGATGGCTGACAGTACGATTGCCAATTGAGGCTCGAACGATATGATTGCCGTAGTGATAGCGCTATTGACACATTGCATCTCGCTGCCGCTATCCAGGAGGAGATTATCATGGCTGACTTAAATGGCACCGTCGCAGTGGTCACCGGCGCAGGGCGCGGAATCGGGCGTGAGATCGCGCTTCATCAGGCGCGGAGCGGTGCCAAAGTTGCCGTCCTGGCGCGGACGGCGGGTGAGATAGACGAGACGGCGTCTCTGATTGGCGGGGAAGGCGGAGTAGCGATCTCCCTCCCCGTGGATCTTGTTGACCTCCGAGCTGTCGAACATGTGCTTGACCGCGTAGCGTCCGAGCTCGGGCCTATTGACTTGGTCGTCAACAACCACGGCTCCTTTCGCGCTTTCGGTCCGATATGGGAATGTGATCCGGATGTCTGGTGGCAGGATGTCGAGATCAATCTGCGCGGTACCTTCCATACCTGCCGTGTGGTGGCACCGGCAATGCTCGCCCGAGGGAAAGGCCGCATCGTCAACCTGGTCGGCGGGGGTACGGGCAACAGTTTTCCAAACGGGTCAGGCTATGCCTCTAGCAAAACGGCAATCATGCGCTTTACCGAGTGCCTCAATGATACGACGGGCGGCGGCGTTCTGGCCTTCGCCGTCGATCCGGGTTTGGTGCGGACGTCGATGACTGAGTTGCAACTCTTTTCGGAAGCCGGAAGGGCCTATCTTCCTAATATCCAGCAGCTTTTTGACGATGGTGTGAATATCCCGCCCTCACGCGCTGCAGCGCTGATCGCAGACATCGCCGCCGGGCGCTTCGATACGCTTGCTGGACGGTTGCTGCGCGCTATCGATGATCGCGAATTGCTCGAACAGGAGATGAACGATATCGTCGCCCGCGACACCAGGGCCCTGCGTTTCAGCGGCGTCGAGCAGGCCAAGCTTTAGCTAGTGGAGAAGCACCTATGGTTGAAGTGGGATGCTTGTAAGCCAGATGCCGAATTTGAAAATTACAAGTTCGCAACGCAGAGGTCCTGCCTGTTTTGCGGCTTCACTATGCGACCCTCGGCAAGCCACACCGAGACGCTCAGAACGAGCAATGGTCGTTCGTTGCTCCATGGTTATTGACAAGCCCGAATGCGTGACGATGGTTGATGACGTTAGCGACGCTCAGCAAACACTGTTGCTGAAGTAAAGGCCGGGTCAATCGTGTGAAAATACCTTTGTTCGTAGCGAGCATCTTTTTGACGCTATCCGCCACGTCTCACGCGGCCCCTCCCGGCGGTGGGTTGCACGGCGGCGGTTTTCGTAGTGGGTTCGGTGCCCACAGCGCCGGCCCGGCATTCACGATGGGATCTGGAATTCGGCGGAACTTCGCATTTCGTCCTGCCTTCGCATTTCATCAAAACCGCCGTTTCTTTCATCGCGACCATCGTGGCTTTTTTCAACAGTTTGGCTGGCCTGTTTATTGGTATCCCTACTATCCTTACGATTACTCCTATTTGGATTACGGACCCGATAACGACTATCAGTATTGGGACAATTCGGCCGCGTCTGTGCAACCGGAATCCCTCAGACCCGCCGTCGACCATGACCCGGTTGTTGTCATCATCAACACAGGCAATTCCCGGCCCACGGATTCAAGGGTCAATACTGCGTACATCAATAGCGGCTACAGTTCGACCGACGCGGCCGGGCAACAAAGTATAGTCATGCAGGATCCGAACGAGAAAATCGGACCGGGAGCCGATCCAAGGACCTTCGTTCCCCCGGCGGTTCCGCAACCTACTCAAACGGCTGCAAAAGGCACTCAGACAAAGCCACAAGCGCAGGCCGGGATCTTTGGTAACCTTGTATTGGTCAGCTGGCTTGAGGAGGCTGGAAAGGATGTGATCTATGTCCAAAATACCGAGACGAACGACGTTCAGGAGATAACCTCTGAGCCCAACTTGGATAATTTCCGGATCGTAGAGCTACACCCAAACGCAGATCTGAGGCTGTTTGAAGCGGTCATCTCGAACGGAAGGCAACAAGGACCGGTCAGGTTCCGTTTTTAAACTCCGGTGAATTTCCGTGGTGCGCCCGCCGCCCTCCCCACCAGTGGTATCAGCTCATTTTCCGCCTCGCCCAACATCGTCATCGCCGCCGATATGGCTTTAGGGTAAGCGAAAGCTCCAGCTTTTTGCCGGCCGATCTAACGACGCCTGGCATTCGCCACCTGATCCACTCCGTTTTTGATGCAAATCTTATCGTGCAAGATTGCTAAGAAGCAAATCCATACCCACCACTTCAGAGCGTCCTAGCTAAGCCAGTGCAGCGCGAGAGACGCAGGCAGAAAGCCCAGTCGGTTTGCGGCTACTCCACTAGAATTAAGAATTTTTAATTGGGTCGCGCCGTAGTTGTTAATCCAGTTGGTACTACATAAGGCAGGTGCTCAACGGTATGAGCATGATGAAGACGGCAGAAAGAGGCAGGCAATGTTCGCCCAAACCCGACCCAAACCAGTCCAGGAACCTAAAATGCCCTACGACGACACCGATCTCGGTATAGACAGTGTGATTAAGCTTAATCCCCTTCCCCCGAACTGGCCGAGCATGAGCAAAGGCCAAATTGCCAAAGCAAGAATTCCCGCAGAAGTCGAATTTGACTGCGCCCTGCCGCAAGGGCTGGTCAATCTCTGGTATTCCCGCATCGCAAGCGGCGCAGACGCACTCCTTCGTCACTGCATCGTTATTTATCCACCGGGAGACTTTATCGGCCAAGTCCTGGACTTGGTCACCGGAAGAATCGTCGACACCATACCCGTTTAAAGCTCTGGCTTCCATTTACACCAGGCCCCAGCCCATCCGTGCATCCCGAATCGATCACCCTTTGCGACCGTCGACCGGACGACCGGCGTCCCGCCTTACAGGCAGCATACGACCGAGCAGTCGATAAAGGTCTCTTGCCCGATCCAGCGAGAACTCCTCAATGAAAACCCAAGTCCGAGGCTCCAGGCCGCAATTATCGCGCTTCGAGGTTCCGGACCGCTTTAATCTTGACTAACCGGTTGCAAAACAAAGATCTTACCTTTCGAACGCGGCCTTGCATCTGGTATGTGCAGGCTCGTCCCGGGCTTAATCTCCAATTTTTCCTGCCCGAACCAAAAGGATCAAAGCATGAAGCTTGGAAATATCTTTGAGAAAGACACAACGCCTGTCTCTTACCCAGCTGGAAGCGTGATTTTTAACGAAGGCCAAGCACGCGACGTTATGTACGTCGTTAAGACCGGCGAAGTCGATATCTTGGTTCGCGGTCAACTCGCCGAGACCGTCTCCCCGGATGGGTTCTTTGGGGAGTTGGCCTTGATCGATAAATCCCCACGGAGCGCCACCGCCGTGGCCAAAACCGATTGTTCACTAATCCCTATCACCGAGAAGCAATTCTTGTTTCTAGTTCAAGAGACCCCGTTCTTCGCCCTCACCGTCATGGCCACGCTGGCTCGCAGAATCCGAAGCCGAAACGCCCAATTCGGCGTGATGCCCTTTACACCTTCGTAAAAAAGAGCCTGGAAGTGCCAGGCTTTGAACACCTTCACCGCAGCCGGACCTCAGTTAGATGCGCGGGCAGAGGGTAAGCGTTGTGTTAAGTCTGCTTGGTGCTCTGCAAAACGATTCGAATATCAAAAGTACATTTCTGATTTCGCTGGAAAAGGAACCCCCACGGCAACGCCGGCAGGGGTGTTGGATCGGTCGGAAGCCCGAGCCACCCGCGCACACGCTTAGAGCGTGCGATCGGCGACACGACGGGTGTTCATTGATCAGGCGAAGGCAACAGGCGGCGCGAACTGGCAGCCGCCGAATGATCCGCTCGCACGATCGGTCTCCAAAAAGAACACCATGATGTCGTTTGGGTCGACGCCTGCTTCGCCAAGTTTTTCAAATAGGGCGGCCACAAGACCTCTTTTCCTATCGGTGTCAGTCCCTGAAGATACCAGAACTTCAATCATCAACATCTGGTCGGTGCGCGGCTTGGGCAGCGCAGGATAGTACGGATCGACTTTGAGGTCGCTTGGGTCCAGCGAAAGGAAGCGCTGGAAAAGGTCATCTTCTGGATATCCAGCAACAACGCTTGCGGCATGGATGGCTCTGGAAAGGCAGTCTTTCTCACTGGCTGACCGGCTTGACTTCATCGTCACGGTAAACAAGGGCATAAAACCTCCTGATTTCTAGATATTTCTACTTTTGATACCCGTCAACGCGACCGATCTTTATCGTCGAACTTGCGCCGCACCTCGCTCCGAGCGTTCCCGGGGGCATTCTGGCGCATACATGGGGCCTGAGAGCGAGATCCCGTCTTCTGAACGGGCCAAACACTATCTTCCGGTCCACCGGTCGAACGAATTTGTGTACTCGCCTGTGGCTTCGCCGTTTAAGCCAAAAGTACGCGACAGATCTGCACGAGCTTTACAACAGTAAGCAGAATTCCACGATGGAATCTGGAACGAAGTTTGCCGTGCCAACGATCTTTAGTAAGATGGTATACGTCGGTACCGATCATCATGTTTCAGTTTTCGGCCTGAAATAATCAAGGATTAGAATTAGCAAATGGAGGTACAGCATCCCTCCTGAGCTTCGGCGTCGCCCGAATTGCTTCGTCAAGATTTCTCGAGCCTGAAACGGGGTAACAATCGTCCCCGGTTAACTTCTGTCGGCGAGTTCCTTGTGCAGAACAGTCTTTTCGTCAAAAGACATGTCTGCTTCCACTTCCTTCCTCATGCTTTCTTCGACGTACTGCTTGACGGTTTTTCCACACCCGTAGCTCCAGCTCTTTGGCGTACGGTTCTTCGAGTTCGATCGTTAGTTTCATAGGGGGATCAGAAATCGACGGTTTTGCATCTTTTGTTCTCACAAGCGGACAGAAGGCACTCTATCACGTTCGTGCTCGTCTGATTGTGAGCAGACGAGGACCGGTTGCGTACCATACTCTTTGACCGTCTGACGAGAAAAGCGGCGTAAAGCTTCAATAGCAAATGCTTCCAGAAAACAAATCCTGTGGCGTCCTAGCGCGCCGATTTTCTGCCATTCGGCTTGTCTTGTTCCGGCGAATGGCCTGAATTGCAAAAGTGTCTCAAGGTGGACCGCCGGCGCGCTATGGCAAAGCGGTCGCGAATCGCAGGCCGATATCATCGCTGGGTAACGGCGAGCCGCTTCACCATAGCAGAGCTTAACGCTCTTTAGTCTTGGAAAACAGATTGTGTCAAAATTGACACGTTAATCTCGGTACGGTATCCAGACGCGTTCAGTTACCCAAGCGCCCTGGTCGTAATCCCAATGGCGGCGGTACGCCCAGTAGCCGTGGTGCCTGTGCCAGCGATGAACCTCGCGCCAATGCTCGTCGAGGCGTTTCTTGTTTTTAGGCTACTTTCTTCTCGGCCGGTTTCCAGTTTGCGCCGTGGTAGCTTCCAAACTCTCCGAGCTAGCGTCTACCGCAACCACACCTCGACCCGACGATTTTGCTCGCGACCGTCCTCGTTATTATTGGGAGCGACTGGCAGGTCCTTCCCGTATCCGTTCACCAGCGATGGTGTTATACCTCGCATCTGCAATTGTTCGGCGACGGCCTTCGCGCGGTCTTTCGAAAGTGCAAGATTCCGACCGGCATCGCCAGCGTTGTCGGAAAAACCAAAAACCAGGAGACGCCGTTGGTGATACGTTGGGTTTGCCAGCAGTTCTACGAGGCTGTCTAAATCTCCCAATGCCTTGTCATCCAACTGAATTACCCCGGGACGGAAGTGGAAGCAGAGGCTCAGTTTTCCTGCGCCGCTGACTTCCTTGACGAACTGGGAGGGAGCGCTTTGGGGTATTTCCGGCTTCTCCATTCTGATTTTCTGTCCGATGAAATCGAGTCTTCCAATCGTCTCCTGATCTGTTTTCTCCGACGCCTGCACGAGCCCGTTAGCGAAATTCTCGACATTCTTATCTACAATGAAAGACCTTAACGCATTATTCAGCGCCGTTTGGAAACCTGCTGGAGCGGCCTCGCCATGGACACAACTTGGAAGCAGCCTGTCCTTGGCAAACTCGGTCATGGACCATCGGTGGTAACCATCAAACTTTGACTTGTCGACATCGGTCCGCGCGGGAATTGATCCCTTGAGTGGATTGAAAGCTTCTTGGCCTTCCTTGCTGCCAATGCTCTTCAGCCATGCGACGGTTGCCGCCTTGTGCGGAGCACCTTTTGCCAGGGTGAAGCCGTCTGCCACGATAATGAAAGAGCCATCGGTGCCGGGATAGCTTACCCAACCAAAGTCTTCCTTCTCTTTCATGTGAGCTTTGATGAATTCGCCATCGGCCCAGTCGCCCATCGAGGTGAATCCCACTTTGCCCTCCATGAGCTCCTTGACAGCTTGATCCCAAGTCAGGGCGGCATGGTCCGGATTCAGGTAGTCCTGCATTTTCGCGAAATACTGCATCGCTTGCTTCACTTTGGGATCGTCCCATTTCATCTTACCGCTGAATAAATCCGTCCAACCTTGGGGTCCGATGACTCCCAGAAGCGTGTTCTCGAAGAGGTGAGCGGAGGCCCAGATTCCTGAATCGCCAACACCGAGTGCGGGCATACCGGCAGCCTTCAACTTGTCGCACGCCGCGAAGAACTCGCCGAAGGTCATCTTATTTCCGATCTTGATCCCATTCTTGGCGAGGAGTTTTTTGTTGTACCAAAGAATGTTCCCACGGTGCACGCCAGTTAGCACGGCGTAGGTCTTACCGTCTCTGGTTATCATGTCGATGAGGGCCTTGGGAACGACCTTGTCCCATCCCTCGCTTTGGTAAAGGTCGGTAATCGGCTCGCAGTAATTGGGTTCTACGTACTGATCAACCAACTCCCAACCGGGATGGCTTTGCCAGGTGTCGGGCGGATTGCCGGCTGTTAGGCGGGCTTGCAAAACTGGCCGAGCAGCGGAACCGGCACCGCCCGCAACGGTTGCGTTGAGAATTCCAGTCCCGGGGTATTGCTTCTGGTAAGTATTGAATAACGTATCGAGTGCTGCAGCTTCGCCGCCGGAGGTCCACCAGGAAAAGACTTCCAGCTTTGAACGTGCAGACTCAATGGACTTGCGAGCGAAAACACCAGCAGCGGTTAGCTTGGAGCCTCCGCCAAGGCTCGAAAGTGCAAACTCAACGAACTTGCGAGTCCATTTGTTTTGCGAATCTGCCGGAATGTAGAGGAAGAGGCGGCGGGAGAGCGGATAGTCTCCAGTCGCGACAGTAAAAGGCGTCGGCAGCAGCGGCCTTGTACCAGTATCCGATAGAGCGAGCGGTTTACTGCCGCGTAGGAAAGCCATCCCGGCGAAACCGATGCCGTTCGGGTCAGCCGCCACTTCGTCGGAAAGTTTCGCACTATTCTCGTAGCGTGAGGCTTGGGCGGAAAGAACCCTGGGACTGAGCACTAGTGAGTTGAACATGTCAAACGTGCCGGATTTGTCATCGGGCGCGTAGAGATTAATCGGACCTGGGCGTCCGCCAACTTGTGACCAGTCGGTGATTCCACCGCTGAAGATATCAGCGATTTGCTTCTTCGTAAGCTCGTTGATCGGGTTACTCCTGTTTACAAATACAGCGATGCCATCCAGACCGAGAACGTTTTCGCAGGCAGATGAGAACATGTCGCCCAACCCGGCATGTGCGCACTTCTGGGCCTCATCTGACGTGATCTGCCGAGAGGCCATCCCAATCTCACACTTCCCAGCCGCCATGTCTTCAAAAGCCGTTTTGGTTCCATGAGCCTGCACTTCGAAGGTCAACGGTTCGGCAGATTCGTTTGGCAAAATTGCTTCGATATCCGTCTCGTCTTCCTTCTCTAGCGGCTTGCGCTGGACCGACGTCGCCCCCTCGTATTTCAAGAAATCCTCGCACAAGGCCAACGCGAGTTCCTTTCCGATGGTGTTTGAGCCATGGAGCCGCAACGCAACACGCCTAACCGATTGCGGTGGAGAGGGTGCCGGCGATGAAGCGGTGGACGGCAGGGTTGCGACCACCTTAAGGTTCGCAAATTGCCAAGTATTTTGTGAATTTTTTGTTGATCCTCCAGATATTCCAACATGGCTGCCGCCCTGCGGAGGTTGGCCTTTGATCATTGCGATTTGCTTGTCATTAACAAATGCGGTCGCCGTACCGCCTTTTGTTACCACTCGCAATCTATTTACCTGTCCAACCCCTTTATTTATTGCCGGATTTTCTGTCCAATTTACTGGGGTTAGCCACTGACCAGTCACATACTGGCTAATTTTGAAAGAACCGATGGCATTGATGCATAGACAGTAAAAACTGTCGTAGTCCTTTGCCCAAAAGATTAAGCCCCCCGATACATCTAAGGCGCCAGTTACCTTTGTATCGGCCGCTGACATAGCAACGTCTATCCTAATGTCAGCATCAACAAAAACATTGGATTGATTCAATACACTCTGGGTAGTGTTCAGCGCAGGCTTAAGTGTCAATTTACCATCTTTCGCGCTCAAAATTTCACTAGCTGGACCCCAACTCGGATCTAAGTTAATAAAGTTGTCCTCATAAGAAACCTCACCTGCTAGTGCGCTTGGAAATACAGACAGTAATGGGAGCGCAATAAGTGCACAGATATAAAGTGTATAAAATTTAGGCTTCATAACATTTTGTTGATCTTCCTAGGGCGGGCAGACTGAACTGATGAACCTAATGGCTAAGGCGAGGTCACCGATTCTGAATTCTGGCCTGGATTTAAGGGCTGAGTTTGGCCGGATTTAAGTTGATTTGCAGCGAGATCAGCGTGCTTTTGCGCCTGCCGGGTGTCTTCCTGTGCTTTCTTGAGCTGATTTTCCAAGGCGCTTCGCTGGCTGGTAGCAAGATCGGCATTCCGTTGCGCTAGTTGTGCCTCTTCTTGTGCTTTCTTGAGCCGTGTTTCTAGTGCGCTCCGCTGGATAGCGGCAATATCGGCACTCTGTTGCGCTAGTTGCGCCTTCTCTTCTTGTGCTTTTTTGAGCTGAGTTTCCAGGGCGCTCCGCTGGCCAGTGGCAAGATCGGCATTCTGTTGGGCGAGTTGCGCCTTCTCTTCTGCTTTTTTGAGCTGAGTTTCCAGGGCGCTCCGTTGGCCAGTGGCAAGATCGGCATTCTGTTGGGCTAGTTGCGCCTTCTCTTCTGCCTTCTTGAGCTGAGTTTCCAGCGCACTCCGCTGGCTAGTGGCAAGATCGGTATTCTGTTGGGCTTGTTGTGCGTCTTCTTGTGCCTTCTTGAGCTGGGTTTCCAGGGCGCTCCGTTGGCCAGTGGCAAGATCGGTATTCTGTTGCGCTAATTGCGCCTTCTCTTCTTGTGCTTTTTTGAGCTGAGCCTCCAGCGCGCTGCGCTGGCTAGCGGCAAGATCGGCATTCCGTTGCGCTAGTTGCGCCTTCTTGAGCTGAGTTTCCAGCGCACTCCGCTGGCTAGAGGCGAGATCGGCATTCTGTTGCGCTGGTTGGACCTCTTGCTCTTTGTTCTTGCGCCGGCTCTCCGTGTTGAATCGTTCAATGCCCACCAATGCAGCGAAAACAGCCAAACCTGCGATAGCTGCTAACCCGATATTATCCCGCACCCGGCGGCGCCGTTTTTGCCTCGCCAGGCTCTTTCGAATGTAGTCGATCTGTTTTTCGCTTAATGACGACCTAAAATCTCTGAGCAAAGTTTCCGCTTCGGCTAGGCCGATCCCGCGATCGAGCAGGTCATCGCTTTGGCGGTTTCGACTAAGCCAAAGCTTTAGGCTTGCATCCAGCCGATCCCGCATCTGAAAAAAGTGTCGGTCCTCAGATAACCATTGCCAGACCCCTGGCCATCTCCGAAGCAGCGCCTCCTGGGGAACGCTGATCAACAGCTCATGTTTCGGATCAGCGTCGGCGCTCAACATTCCCTCTTTGATCAAACGATCAACCAGGCCTTTAGCGCCTGCTCGCTGCTGCGGATCAAGCTCAGGCGATAAAACGAGAGCACGATACGGCACGGTCCGACGGATCAAGTGACCTTCTTCGCCTCGACCGGGCGCTACCAGGTGCCGGATCACGGATTTAAGCGTTTGCTGTTCTTCGCGCTTCAACGTTAAGAACACGGTCTTTATGTGCTGGGCCAACGCACTCTGAAGATCGCCCAATGCGCGATAATCAGACCAAAGTAGCAAACCATCTTTTCGATCAAGCTGTCTTTGGTATAACCATGAAAGCAGGTGTTCGAGCAACGGGAGCGGTTCGGGGCTGGCCATCGCTGCCTCCAGCAAGGCGTCGTCCAGGCTTCGACCCGTCTCCGGATCCCGCTCGAAGCACAGACCGGCTGCTTCCGCCGGGAACCGGATCATGTTCCCGATCCCGCGTGGTGTCGGAGGTTGAAGTTCGTATCTTCCGCTCAAGGCGGTGAGTTCGACCAATTCGGGAAACTGCTGGCAATGGGTGTAGAAGCCGCTGCGCAACGTCGCGATAATAAACACCCCTTCGCAGTTAGCCAAAGCACCGAGAGCGGAGATATATTTCCGCTGGAGAACTGGGGAAACCCCGTCCCTAAACAATTCCTCCAACTGATCCACCACGAGCGCGAGGCGCATCTTCGGTTTTACCCGTCCCAGCCTCATTTGTCCGACAACCTCAACGCCTTCGCCTCTCCTAGCCGGTAGCCGTTCGGTTTCTCGCTGATCCAGGAGATCCAACTCCTGCTGGGTCAGTTGATCCAGCACTTTCGCTATTCGGGCCGCGGCACCGTCCGGATCTTTTCGCAGTTGGGATGCTAGATTCCGCCATTCGTCGGGCGACTCTTCATCCTGAAGCTCTGGCAGTGCGAATTCGCCAAGCAGCGCAGCGGCAAGCCTATCGAAGGGATCCCCGGCGCTCCCTCCGGCCCCCGGTCGGGTCACTGCACGCCGCCAAGGTCCATTACCCACTGTCAAAAGAGGTAGAACGCCGGCCCGCGCCAGGGAACTCTTTCCAGAACCGGTGGGACCAACCACCAGGACGAAGCGCTTTTTGGCCGTCGCCTGGTTCTTCAAAACATCAAGCACTTCCCCGACAGCTTTCGTTCTGCCGTGGTAGAGAGCTGCATGTTCGAAATCGAAGAAATTCAATCCCCGAAAACGGTTCGATTCCAAGTAATGGACTGTTCGCAGCGCTTTCGTCGAGGCAATTACCCGATCCAACTGCCGTGCGAGGAAATCGCGAAAATGCTCTCGAAACAGATTTTCGAACTCTTCCAGGTCTTGATAGTCATGGCAGCATTCGCGAAACTCTGTTCCACCATTCTTTTCCCAAGCCGCGAAAAACTCCTGCACCGCATCCCACCGCCGGTATAAGTTTTCCAGTTTTTCCTTCGGTTCGAGTCGTGCAGCGGGAGTCGCTCGATTCCGGTAGACGTGCAACGCCGGAAACCCAGGAGTTCGCTTCGACTGATCCAATGCCCAGGCCACTTCGTATTCGGTTGCTGATCTCGGTGGGCTACCGTCCGGCAGGACGAACATCGGCGCGGACCTGGTTCCGAGTCGAGACCAGAGAATGTTAATGACAAGGTCATATTGGCCCGGATTCAGGATGTGCTCGCAATACTCTGGTTCCGTCTTGGAGTCTTGATGTTCCCAAAAGTAGGGACCTATCGACAAGGTACCTTCTCGATTCTCATTTGCGCCTTGCGCGGTAGTTTTATTCTTTTGTTTCGATCCTCTCAGCCGGTTGGAATAGGAGACGCTAACCGAAACGTCTAACTCTGCGGCGACCAAGCGAATTGATCGCTCCGCCACGCCCCGTTCGTTCTGTACGTCCTCAGAGGAAGAAACAAGGATGTCAATCCTTCTCATCTTTACCCTGGCACATATAAGTCCGATCGCTTCGAGCCAGTCGAGCGTAATTTTTAACTAGAGTCCGCGTTGCCCTCTTACGAAGTTCCTGTCTGACAGCGAATCGCAACTTCAGGTCCTCTTTCGCAAATATGAGAATTAACTTGATCCGAACTGTTTGGATGCCGACAGGTTTGCGAAAGCCATCAGGAAGGCTAGGGCGTGGAATGGCGGGCGATCAACGGGCTAACTTATGATAGACACCGGTCGAAGTGGTTGAGAGTTGGGCGATTCCATTCTGGTTCATGGACCCTCCCGCAGAAATAATTGTCTCTCCATCACACTCTTCGATGGCCGTCCGAACGCTCGTAGCTCCAGCTCTTTGGCGTACGGTTCTTCGAGTTCGATTGTTAATTTCATTGGGGGGTCAGAAATCGATGGGTGCTTTTGTTCTCACAAGCGGATAGAAGGCGCTCTATCACCTTCGTGCTCGACTGATTGTAAGGAGACGATAATAGCTCGCAGTATCTGTCTAGCCTATAGACAGATGATCAGACAAACGAACAAAACCAGATCTTGTTTCCCTCGCTATCCAGGAAACTGCCGACATAATGGCCTTCGTCGTAAACCTGAACAGGATCAGAAACCTCAATACCTCGGGCGCGAAGGCCTTTTTCGGTCTCGCGTGCATCTTCAGTCTGTATGGTCACACGGGGATTTGGCGTCGCGGTAGGAGGCACATCCCAATTTGCTTTCAGCATCAGAATGGCCTGATCCAGAAGATAACCAACTTGCTGCTTACCTTCATACGCCGGCGGAAATCCCAGGGTCTCGCCGTAGAATTTGTTTGCTCGATCCAAGTCGCGCACCGACAGCGCAATCACTTTGGTGCGCAAAAAACCAAGGGGGGAAGCGCTCACGTTATGAAGATGAACTTCTTCGATTCGTAGTGCAAGTCTGCCTCACGTCGGAGGTGAGATGTGAGGAGTCGTCTGTGAGAACCACAATAAAAACCGTAGTTAGTAGGGCAAGCCAGCTGGCAAAAGTCGAAGCCACCGGGAGTTGCTGGAGATAATTCCTAAAAGTTGGATCGGGCGTGTTCGTTTGTTAGGAAAAGGCTGGCCGGACAACGCTGATCCCCGGTCCTACTAAGGCAACGCATTTTCATTGTTTCCTGGCGGACTTTAGGAAGGTCGTCGCTCGTTCCAGAGCTACTTCGTCTCAGCAGGCGCCGGTGTCGGCGCTATGTTCGAGGTCAGCATTCGGATCTTCCAATCATCGCCCTCACGAATCACTGACCAGTATCCTTTGATTTGTGTAGGACCGAAGTTTTCGCCTTTGATAGACGTACTCCATCCTCCAGTCGCCCACATCTCTTTGCCATCCGTACCTATAATGTGAGGAGAATCCTGATCGATCGTGATGATATGATCGCTGAAATGCACTTTGTGGAAGAGGTCTGCATACCACTTCTCGATAGCCTCCCGGCCGTTGATTGGTCCGCTGTCCGTCACATAAACCGCATCCTCCGTGAAGCACGCGGCGGCGGCGACGGCATCGTTATTGTTCATTGCATCGCCATGCTTTTTTATGACGTCGACAAGCCGTTGGCGCAGTTGTGGATCGGCCGTCTTCGTTTGTTGGGCAAAGGCTGGCAAAGCAAAGCTGATTGCCAGCCCTACTAGGGCAATTGATAAGCGTATTTTCAATGTCTCCTCCCGGGAGTTTAGGATGGTTTGTCGCCCAACGACCTGCTGCGGGATTTTCTCACGTCGCGAGTAACATCCTTGTCGCAGGGGCAGGAGGAACGCCTTTGGCCGAAAGGTCTCTAAGCGGTACCGCAAATAGACGCCTCCGCCTATTCGGCGTCAATGAGAGAGATTTGCTGTGGCGCGCTTGTCGTCGGCTCAAGCCCGGGGAGCGTCCGCTGTATTTTTGGGGTCCGCCAGCCGGCCAGCAGACCATTTCCGTGACCAGGTATTTGAATCCCGCCGGTGGCACGCGATGGTGTGGTTTCGTCCACCCGGGGATTCGCGTTCAATCTCCAGTCGACGCCCGTTTTTCTATGTCACACATCTAAATGAAAACACCGAAACCTAAGACAACCGACGAGGCCGTACCCGATGCTGTGCGGCAACCCGCCATAGAGAGCCTGGCCGATTTAATCTGGCATTATTATCAGGGCGAACAAACCGAACCTTTCGACAAAATGCTGTTGCTCTCTCTTGAGTCCAAGAAATTCGAGTTGGCGATCGAACTTTTAAAGCTGCACAAACTTGATCAAATTTACGGTGCTATTGACCAAATTGCCGTCAAAGGAATCCGAGCTTTGGTCAAAGAAATCTAAAAAAAGGAAGTCGGACGCGTTTTCACGCTTCAGCATGCGGCGATGGCACTTTATGAATCATATGGCTTTACTCGAATCCCGCCATTCGGCGTGTACGTCAATGATCCCATCAGCGTTTGCTATGCGAAGAAGATCCAACCGTGTACGATCCAGAATCGTTCCGTCTAGTCCCGTCAACAATTAGCATCAACAGCTCTCGAAAATGGAGCTAGTAAAGGGGGCGCGTCTAAAACACAATATTGCTTTATGTGTTGGCGATTAAAGGCGCGATCCGTTCCTCTGCCGCTTGGGCGGACATCGGACATCGGACATCGAACGTCGTGCGTCAGCGATCGCGAGAGGAATTGATCACCGGAAAAGATCTATTCTACCGGATATGGCCCGTCGGAAAACACCTTGGCGTGGTATCCCTTTGACCCGATGACCTGCGCGAGGGGACTTCTCACATCATCCCCTGCTCTCAGGCAATTAATAATGTGGCTGAAGTCATAACGGGGTTGCCAACCAAGTTTATTTCGAGCGCGATCGTTCACATACACTCTTCCGATGGTGACCCAGGCGGCTGGAGTTCCAGCCGGCGGCGCCAGGGCGTCGCCAAAGACGCCGGTTGTGCTCGTGAAGACAAAAGACTCGACACCTGCCGCCACTGCCTCTTCCAACAGATTGAGCGTGCCAGTGAGTTGGTATCAATGAAGTCCTGCCGGCTGTGAGTGGCAACATGCGGCTTGTGCATGGTGGCCGCATGGAAGACTGCCTGCACGCCGCTCAGACAACGCCGCACGCAAGAGCGGTCGGCTATCGAGCCGACGTGAGTCGTAAACGGAGAGTCAATGATGTCGAGGCCGACGACCTCGTGTTTCAAGTTCTTCAAGGTGCGGGCCAGGGCTTCGCCCAGATGACCAGCGCTTCCTGTAACCAAAGCTTTCATACTCGCGTCACTTCCCGATTATCTTTATGGGCGTCTTCAAGATATTCAACGCGAGGATTTCCTGGCGGCTCACGAGCGAATCGGTCGCGTCTAATGTTGAACACATATGAAAATCATGTGTTACTGATTTAGATCTGACTCTGTTACAGACAATCCTACGTTTTGGCGGCTTCCGACCATAGACCAGAAATGCTGCTAACGGTGCCGGTCTTGTCTGATAACGAGAATTCGGATAATGAAAATAGCCCCAGTAGCAGTGATAAATTGGTCCGATCCAAAGCTTTGACTAGCTCCGGTACGTTCACGAGACTAGCCTTCCCCGCATCATTAGGATCGGAGAACAGCCCAGCGGGTTGTTCAGCAGACCGAACATGGCCGTTCCTCTGCCAGGAGTGTCCGGTTTGCGGTCAGTTCAACTTTAAGGCTTTTGCAAAATCGGATCGCCTCTGGCTTCTAGCCGGGTTGGGCTTGGCCGAGCGATAGAGTTCTGATGCTAGTCTAAGCTGGTCAGAGCATCGAGTATTTTCTGCGTCTCATCCTTCGTTATAGGCCTATTGCCGGTTGCGCTGTCAATGACGTGTTGGAGGGCAAAGCCTGTCTTTTCGGATATCGGTTGAGCATTCCGGAGTATGTCTCGATACCTGCGTTTAAGTTCCGTGTGTAGCATCCTGCACCTTACCATTGAATGCAGCACAAGCTAGCAAGCCATGGGCGAGTGGCAATCGATTGCATCCAGACAGGCGATCTCGCCGCGTCGCGTCGACACTCTCAAGAGCAGTGCGTTCAGCACGCACGCCGGCATTTTACCCGGCGACTGGTCGATAGCATCGTCTCTCAGATCGGTTAGATACGCGTCGGTCGAGGCGTAGACCGCCCGCGCATAAGGTCGCAACTCGCCAAAATCGAGCCGTACGTGCTGAGCCCAGGCGCGCCAGCCGGTTGGATCGGCAAGCAAAGGAATCTCGCTGATGCCAGTGCGGCCGATCCAGGTTGAGAACGCAAGCGGCGTTCCCGCGCCGAGTATGCCATTCACGGTTAGATCCTCGCACAGCACAATGTGGGCGTAGCACGCTCCGGCAGACGCGGCCGTACCGGCTGGACGCCTGGGAACCGCTTCGGTGGTGAGCTGTTCGATCGCGACCTCCAGAAGTTCGTGAGCAACCCGGAACTGCCAGCGCAGGAGAGCTCTCGCCGACAATGGGACTTGGGGGGAGGGGAAATCCATTGGCTGCCATGAATTACGCCGACGGCACCGGGCCTTGGGTCGGGAGGACGGCTGGTAAGCCGAACGCAGCGAACAGCCGCGGATCGCGGAAAATTGTAAGGACAGTGATCACGTCCTCCTGAATCGTCAGCAGCTCGATCCCATGAGCTCGGTATTCGGGATTCTCCCTGCTTCCGCGATATAGCGCAAAGGCCGGCTGCCGGTTTGCCGCGATCGGAACGAGCTTGGAAGGCATGGAATCGGGTTCCCAGGCCCAGGCGAAAAAAGCTCGGATCGCCTCGCGCCCGAGATACCACTGCCGCCAGGGCGGCATACTCAGGATTGCATCCTCCCTAAGCAGAGCGACAAAGCCGTCGAGATCGGCACCCTCCCAAGCCCGGACGTACCGCTCGAGCAACGCGCGCTGGCGATCGTCAGGCGCCGGGTTGGTGCTGGGCCGACCGGTCGGGAATCCTTTCGCAAGCGTGGCGCGGGCGCGTTGCAGGGCGCTGTTGACTGACGCTACCGAGGCGTCCAGCAACGCCGCAGTCTCGGTGGCCGTCCAGCCCAGCACGTCGCGAAGCAACAGCACCGCCCGCTGCCGAGGCGGTAGGTGCTGGATCGTCGCGACAAATGCGAGCTGCACCGCCTCCCGCATTTCATAACGCGCTTCCGGACTCGGCGCGGCATCGGCGATGCCCTCCAGCGCTGTATCTGGGTAAGGTTCAAGCCAGCTGACCTCAGTCGCCGGCTCGCCGTCGGGCGGCTGGTCGGAGGGCGGACCATGCGTCTCGGGCAGTGCTCGGCGTGCGTTCGCCCGGTTAGTGAGAGCGTTAAGGCAAGCATTGGTGGCGATTCGATAGAGCCAGCCGCGAAAAGACGCCCGTCCTTCGAAGCCGTTGAGCCCACGCCAGGCGCGCAGGAACGTCTCTTGGACTAGGTCCTCGGCGTCGTGGACCGAGCCCAACATACGGTAGCAGTGGAGTCGCAGCTCCAGACGGTAAGGCTCGGCGAGTTGCTGAAACGCGTCCCGGTCGCCTCTTTTGGCGGAGCTCAGAAGGATCGATAGATCCGGTATATCGGTGGACGGCATGCTAACTCGAGAGAGAGCCTTCTTCGCCCGCGGCGCGCCGTTGAGTCACTCGAACGAGCCAGGCGATCCGTTTCGGTTTCGATTTCGCCGTGAATATCGACACCACGAGACGGATCGCCGGTTTTGCGGCAACGTATGACAGCGACGCCACGCACAGAATGACCAGCAGCATGCGTAGGTAGGTCGCGGCCGGCACCGAGAGCCCGATTCCGGTTCCAATTGCGATGTAGGCTGCCAGACAAGCAGGACACTTGGGCAACAGCACCAGGACGGCGCTCGGCACCATCCATCCGGCGATCTCGGAACAACGCCGAGCGAACGTCGGCGACCGTGTAACTTTATCCGCGGTCCTGACCACGGCAATCTCACGGCCCGACTCGCTTGATCCGCCTTCGCAACAATGATGAGCGCTCACGGTTGGTTCTCGTCAGTGTACCGATCGTGGTGGCGAATCCAAGCCATTGTGAAGGGTAAACCGTTTTCGTCACGGCCCTTGGGCACGAGATCGAGGTAACTGTAGGCACCGATCAAAAATTCCGGTCCACGTGCGTAGCTGGAATAGGTGTGGAAGACGTCACCGGTCTCGTCCTTATAGAACACGCTGATGCCGGGGGCCTCCTCGCCTGGGAACCCGCTGGTATCGTAATTGTAATAGTCGCCATTTACCATTTCCTCGTTCGTGAACGACACGCGATAGTCGGGGTTGAAGTCGCTCCCATACGATGATACCCACTTGAACCGCCAGCCCATGCGCTTCTTGAAGGCTTCAATCTGGGGCAGGCGCGCACGCGAAACCACTGTCAGCGTCACGTCGCGATGGGCCAGGTGCACGACGTTGCCTTCGAAGTTATCGGCCACTAACGAGCAGGTCGGACAACCTTCCTCCCACTCCGGACCAAACATGAAGTGGTACACGACTAACTGGCTTCTGCCGCTAAAGAGGTCGGCGAGGGTTTCCTTGCCATCCGGCCCGTCGAAGACGTATTCCTTCCCCACCCTGACCCAAGGCAGTTTACGTTTTTCCGCGCTCAACTGATCGCCTAGCCGGGTGAAGTCCTTCTCCTTCTTGAGGAGCTCTTTGCGCTTTGCGATCCAATCTTCAGGCGATACGATTTCGTGATCCAATCGATATTTTCTTTCTTCGAATGTTTTTGTCTGTGTGCTCATCACTGTCCTTCCGTTAAGTCAAGGTTTGCCTATTTCACGAGGTACAATCCGCACCTCCAATGATGAAGACCGCGGACCGGGCCTAAACTCATCGGTCGCCCCAGCGATTAATGCGTTCCTGACGGGAGCTTCTGGCTCGGTTATTCCCAAAGGCGCTGAATCATTTGTCGACAGCTTTTCCGATCATGCTCTCACCGACGAAAACAAGGCAATTGTTCGGGTCCGATATATGAAATTCCCTCATCCGATAAGGCTGCTCAAAGAGATCTCTGATTGAAAATCCTCCCTTGTGCATTCGGACATTTGCTTAAAGGGCGTCGATACCTTCAACCTCAATATAGATTGAGGCATGGTTCCGGACATGTTCCGTGACTTGATCGTCCTCCGCGAGAGTCAGGTGAGCCCGAACGGAACTGCCAACTGCCAGCCGAGCGGTGATTAGTGAAAAGTGATTGGTGAGAAGCAAATTAAACAGCGGGGCTGGCCCCGAAAGCTTTCGGGGCTGGTTGGAAGGGATAGGAATGCACGGTGTGCGGCGGTTGGCGCCAGCGGCGACTGTCCAACCAACGGCCATAGCGTGCTGGGCCGAAAATTGGAACGAAGCGACTGATTCAGCGTGGCCTTAGGTCGCAGTCGCCTTGGCATCGTTCGCCCCGATAATTTCGCCCAGGGTAATGGCGAGCGGTGGCGACTGCGTTGTTAGGTCAGCCACACCAATTGCTTCGCTCCGCCCTTTTGGCCTGCTACGCCAAGGGCATAACCGGGACAGTCGCCGCTGACCCATCGCCGCTCAGGTTATTCTTGGAGAGTGAGCAGTCGGTGTGATCGGAAGGAGGCGGGAATGCTGGCGCGACTCGCAGCACGGATTTTAGCCTGTGCTGCTAGCCCAGGAAACGTCCCCGAATGAGGAAGAGCGCTAATTCACCGTTCACCGTTCACCGTTCACCGTTCACCGATCACTGAATACTGAATACTGAATACTGATTACTGATTACTGATTACTGATTACCGCTAACTCCCCACAGTACTCCAATAAATCGCGTAGGTAGCCACCCAGAATCCGAGCCAGAGCGTTGCGGTGAGGAGCCGATGATTTCTAATCCAGCCTTTGAGAAAAAAGCCCAGGAAAGTCGGGATCAGCCAACTAAGCGCTATTCGCTCGAATCGTGCCGCAATGCTCATGAACCCAAATGTAACCGGATCGGTAACCGGCGGTGCGAGAACCGCATACACTTTGTACGGAATACCAGTACCAAGAGTATAAAATATTCCAAAAACGCCATGGGTCCGATAATCCTCTTCCACTTTATTGAACATTCTGGCTCGGACGAAAGGCACCGAAGCAACGGCGGAACGAGCCGAGTCAGGCTGCCAAGCCGAACACGCGTAAAGGCAAAGACCGGCGACTACCGCGCCGGCGAGGATCGCGCCCAGCATTTTGATCCCACACCGAGCCCCAGCCAGCGACGACCAACTGAGGATGAGATCAGGGATAATGAAGAAAAGGGTTCCCTCGGCAAAACCCCAGAGAAACCCGAGCCAGGACGGAGGACGCCACAGCCCAGCTCCGGAAGACGTTCTGGCTGGTTCAGCCATATCTAGCAATGATCAAAACTGACGATCTTATCGAGACCCCCATAGTAGGCGAAAGGGGTACTCACGAAAAGCTGCAGCTTAAGGACTCGGTTCATTAGATTGATGCACCGGACCATCGGCCAAACGCTGCTCCTTCAGCACGGTCAGCTTGCTTACCCGCAAGTCTTCCACATCAAGCTGATCGATCTTGAGATGACCCAGATGAACTCGTTTCACGAGCAACTCCCGAACAATCAGACGCCCGATCACGAAGAAGCCGATGGCTAATCCGCCGACCGCTAACGCACCCATGGCTACGGCAGCTGTCGCCTTGGCACCCACCGCTTCCGCAAAGGTAGCGCGAGAGCTTGCTGCCTCGTTTGCTCGGGAATTCATACCGGATATTGGAAACCAGCGCATCATGGAAACGCATCTTGCCACGAATCAGAGCCAGAGCGCAACGGCGACGCTAGTGCAATCCCTGCGCTAAAGGCATTGGCCATATATGGCTCAGGTCCCCAATCGCATCAACTTACCGGCTGCCGGTGTGTCTGGATCGCGTATCGAGGAACTCTTCGTGATGTCTCATCGCCGCCTGTGCGATGAGTTCCGCCGTCCGAACAAAACCAAGTCTTCCGGTATTGAGTACGAGGTCATAGAGCAACGGATCTTCGACGTCCGCATCGAAATAGCGTCGTACATAGCGACGTCGCGCATGATCCGCCTCTTTAATCATTTTAGCCGCGTCCTCTTCCGTGAGTTTATAGTATTTACTCGTATGCTGAATCCGCTTCTCCAGCGGCGCAACCAAACGGACATGGAAAACAAAAGGCAGACGGTTGGTAATTGCTTCCGCTCCCCGACCCACCAAAATCGCGCGGCCTAAACCCGCCAGCCGAAGAATCGTTCTCGTTGTATGCTGGACCAACGTCCACTGGGTCGGATGAAGACCTAACAATTCCTCGACGATCGCTTCGACCGGCAACCGCGCGTCTTCGACCACAAATTTCTCCAAGTTCTGTGAAAGCTCGTGATCCGTTAACACTTGTTTGGCCAAGTTCCGATCAAAGATCATCCAGCTGGCCGTGTCACCAGATGGCTTCGAAACCGCATTCAACCGCTCAACTAACATCTGCGCGATTGTAACCGCTCCCGCTCCGGTTTCGCGGGAGATGGTGATCGATGGTTGCTGCGGCTGATAGGCTTTATCCTGGGCAGCTGCCTGCGACGAAAGGAAGCTGCTAAATGCTTGCAAAGGGGAACCTCGCATAATTACCTTTCTGCTTTGTACCTTCGCGACCGTTCTCGTTCCGATCAACCTAATTTTGATATCGCTTACGCTGGCTTAACGGACTGGAGCTTTACGGCAAACTCTTCGACGCGCGGCTTGGCTGCGCGTTCGTAATCACTATAGGCGAGTCGTATGGCGTCGGTATGAGTGCCGGCCTCGAAAACGATGTAATCCTCGCTGGCCAATTTTCTATCGACATAGGTCGGTACTCCATAAAGGTCGCCAAACGGGGGCATCGTGCCAGGCGCACAGTCAGGAAACAGATCTTTGAATTCTGCTTCCCTTTCCAACGACGTAGATTTTCCGGTCAACTTCTCGAGTTTTTCGAGATCGACTCTACTATCGGCCGGCAACACGGTCATCAAGTGCTCGCCTCCGGACTTTACCATGACCACCTTGGCATGGTGACGGCCCTTGACATGCTCAGCCGCCGCAATGGTTTGAGCAGTAAACGCTTCCGGATGATGCAGTATCTCGTAGCCGACTTTTTTCTCGTTCAAATAGTTAATCAGTTTGTTCGGTATTTCCATAAACACCTCCACTGGATCTCCATACATTACGCCCACGGAGACGGCCCGCCAGATTTTATCGATGGGAATCCGAATTCGATTTCATGAAATGGCCGGGCTAACTCGAAGGGTGCGATGGGCAAACGGCTAAGCGTTGTCATCGGCACACAGCAAATATTGGGGAGAAGAAAGACAATTTGCGGTTAGCAGAGCGGTTGGATTCAATCTGCATGGCAAAACGGCTGGCCTGATCGGCACAGGACGGATTGGCATGGCCGTGGCGAAGATCCTGGGGCCAGGCTTCGGCTGTAAATTACTCGGGTACGATCCGGAACCGAACCCGGCCTGCCGAGATCTCGGCTTGGGCTATGTTGACCTCAAGGAGTTGATAAAGAAATCCGACATTGTCTCGTTGCACGCTCCTCTGCTGCCAGCGACCGCTCATCTCATTAACGAGCAGACCATCGTGCACATGAAGAAGGGCGTAATGCTGATAAATACAAGTCGGGGCGGCCTGGTCGATACTCAAGCCGTCATTGACGCGATAAAGACCGGGAAAATCGGTTACCTCGGGCTCGATGTTTACGAAGAGGAAACCGAATTGTTCTTCGAGGACCTCTCGCTCCAGGTCATTCCGGATGATGTTTTTTCCCGCCTGCTCACGCTGCCAAACGTGGTGATCACCGGCCATCAGGCTTTTCTTACTCGGGAAGCGTTGGAGCACATCGCCCAAACCACGATCGGTAACATCCTTGAGTTCGCAGCCACCGCGACGTGCAGTAACCAAGTTCGTAGTTAGCAGGCTACTGGTAGCCAACAGTTGTACAGCTTTCGGCATTCACGTAAGCTGAAAGAAGCAACTCCAAATGATCACTCGGCGGCCCGTAATTGGCTAATACCGGACAATCGGGTTTTGTCTTGCTTTTTTGGCGACGGCACGGAAAAACGGCGCGGTCGTCCGGACTTACACGGAAGTAACTGATTTGCTCAGTTCGGGCAAGAACGTGATCGGCGTCAAGATCAAGGACCATCGGACGGGCAGAAACGAGACCTTGCATGCCGACTTGATTGTCAATGCGGCAGGCCTCTTGGCCGGAGAAATTGCCGCCAAGCCAGGGGTATCGGTACCGGAAATACCAACCGCCGGCGTGATGGTGGCGCTTGACTGCCGCCTGAATAACATGGTCCTAAACCGACTGAACAAGCCTTCTGACGGCGATATTGTGGTGCCGCAGCGCGCTACTTCGGTTATTGGTACAACCTCCTGGGCGGTGGAAGACCCCGACCTAATCACCATACCGCCTGAACACGTCGATCGGATGATCAGCCAAGGCGAGCAGCTAATGCCGGCCGTTAAGAAGGTGCCGGTGCGTGCAAAGATGGCAGTTGCTCGACCGCTCATTGCCAAGAGCGGAACCGACGCGCGGGAAGTGAGTCGCACTTTCGAATGCTTCGATCATGGGCGAGACGGGGTGAACGGCTTTGTCACTATAGCCGGCAGCAAGACGACGACCGCGCGCGCTATGGCCGAGAAGGTTGCCGACATCGTTTGTCGCAAGCTCGGTATTGCCGCGCAATGCCGCACTCGCGAGACGTTGCTCGTTTCCTATCGATTGTTTTTTCAGCAACCAGACCCGCGGAACGGATCATCCATAAGTAACCGATCGGATCGATCCTCCCCGACGAGTGCGGTCAAATGAACATGCTTAACGTCCCGCTGCAGATCTTCCGCTGTAAACCAGACCAGTCGCCTCACTACGACACATTTACGGTGGAAGTCCCGGATACCGCCCATGTGATCGATGCGATCGACCCGATTTCTTCCAGCGGATGTCGGCGTCAGAAATGACGATGACCTGCGATGCCGAGGCTTTCTTGCCATTCACAGTCGACAGTTTTGCCGTTGTTGAATTGGAACCGAAAGTAGTCGAACTGCCGGAAAACTTTTCTCGGTTTAACCGCTTTGAACAGTGTATTGAGTGCGGTATCTGCATGAGCGCATGTCCGACCATGGCGGCAGACGAGAGATTTCTTGGGCCAGCCGGTCTCGCCGCAATCTATCAGGCTCGGAATAAGACCGATGATCCCAAAAAGGTCGCGCATTTGCTGGGATTAGCAGATGGAGAACATGGAGTCTGGCGATGCCACAGCGCATTTGAATGCACCGAGGCGTGTCCGCAGGCAGTTGATCCAGGGCGTTGGCCTAATCGTATTGCTCGGCTTGCACTTCATCGCCAATCATTTTGTCGCGAAGGGTGGCTTGCGTGATTTTGCGGAAGTAGTCGCCTACCTGCGCAATCCTCTCATTTTGTGTCTGCAGAAAGCCACTTAGACCGAGTCCTAAAAGTGGTGGGAGTTCTGACCGTTGTCTATGGCTTAGGCGTGACCTGGATGGTTATCCGGTGAGTGGTCGGGAGGCCGAAAGCCTAATCCCGCCTCCGCCGTCGCAGCGGTCTCGGTGGAATTTACCCGCAGCGCGCGATTGCTGTGGCGGACAAGTCAGCGGGATTGGCTTGAGCCATTCCCGGCCAACGAATTGTTTCGCCCTTTTAATACGCGTATTCCGAACGTGGCTCAAACCCAGCGCGACACGGCGCAATCAAATGCAAACGTTTCCGGCGCGCTGAGGTTTTCGCCCTACCTGAATGTCCGATGGTGCGCCTCTCTTATCCATCGTTTGCGCTACTGATTTGCCGATTAGCGATCACTGATCACGGATTGCTTGTTTTTGCCTCGTCGTACGTAAGAATCCGCATGGTCTCATTCACCCTTTTATCGTCCATTATATGTTCGTATGGCATAGTACCCTTTAACTTTCGTCGTCCGCAATCAGTGCTTCCTTTGTCGCAGCGAGCTGCTTGCGCTGTTCTCCGGTAACTTCGGGATACTCGAGGTGCAATGACGCGAGCGCGTCGATGACCACCGCCGCGACCACAACCCGGGTGAACCACTTGTTGTCGGCGGGCACCACGTACCACGGGGCGTAATCGGTCGCCGTGTTGCAGATCATATTCTCGTAGGCTTCCATGTATTCCTTCCAAAAGCCGCGCTCGCTGGAGTCCGTCGCCGAGACCTTCCAGTTCTTCGCTGAATTATCCAGCCGCTCAAGAAAGCGTTTCTTCTGTTCATCGGCAGAGACGTGCAAAAAAAACTTTCGAATGACGACGCCGTTGCGGCTGAGGTAATGCTCGAAGTGCCGAATATCACGATAGCGCTCGTCCCAGATTTCCTTCGTAATGAGCTGCTGCGGAATCTTTTGTTTTGCCAGCAGCTCGGGATGAACGCGTACGACCAAGGTTTCTTCGTAGTAGCTGCGGTTGAAAATGCCAATCCGCCCACGTTCCGGCAGACATTTCAGGCAACGCCAAAGATAGTCGTGATTCAGCTCTTCTGCCGACGGGCTCTTGAATGAATAGACTTGGCAACCCTGTGGATTAACGCCGGACATCACATGCTTGATCGCACCATCTTTTCCCGCCGCATCCATTGCCTGAAAGAGAGCAGCACCGACCACCGGTCCTGGGCGTAGAGAACGTCCTGTAATTCGGAAAGCGCTTGAACGCCCGTTTCCAGCAGTTCCTTTGCCCGTGGTTTGTCTTCCGAGGTGGCTTCGCCGGTGTCGCCAGGATCGACGTCTTTGAGTCGGAACTTTTTACCATCCGTGACGCAGTAAGGCTCCACGAATTTGCGGGACCGCTCGATGATTTCGTTTTTTTTCATGTCATTGCCTTGAAGGACGGCCTCCGTGCCGTTCGATGAATCCTGCCGCTTTGCGGACCGAAACAATTCGTCGAACGACACATAGGCCGTCTCTCCAGTTCAAAAAGCCTAACCGATCGTTCACGGTTAGCGTACTTTCTTAGCGGCTCTGCTTTTGGGAAAGTGAATGATATTCAGCACTTTAGTGAGTGCTTTTCAGCTACCTATCGTAAATTGGCTGCTGGGTTCCGTGTGCTACATGCAGTTATGTGGAACTTGGAACGCATCACTGCTTCGGTCTTGGTGATTCTGGTAGCAACTAACACTCTTTCCAAAGCGTTATCGATGCCTTTAATGACGACAGCAGGGAGAGCGTTAGATCCGCTGTTACCTTATACTCCTGTCTTTTTGAACCCGATTGTCGATAAAGGCGGCAACGTTAAGCAAAGGGAATGCGCACCTTGTCCCGATTACCGATGTTGCCACCTCCGTAGATTCCAGCGTCGGTATTCAAGATCTCTTCGTACCAACCCTCGCTCGCTGCTCCCACTCGGTAGTTGTGTCTGGGAACCGGTGTGGCATTCATCGCGAAGAGCAAAGTCGAACCGGACTCCGCCTTCCGCAGGAACGTGAAGATGCTGTTCTCGGCGTCGGAAAAATCTATCCATTCAAACCCGACACAACTATCATCGTTTTCCGAAAAGGCAGGTTCGTTCTGGTAAAGGAAATTGAGATGCTGGACCAGCATTCTAAGGCCGTCGTGCAACGGGTATTGGAGCAGGTGCCAATCGATGCTTTGGTCGTAATTCCATTCTTGCCACTGGCCGATTTCGCCTCCCATGAAAAGCAGCTTCTTGCCGGGGTGTGCGCACATCCAAGCGTAGAACATGCGGAGGTTGGCGAACTTTTGCCACGGATCGCCACTCTTCCTCACTTAATCGCTTTTCTTGACGCAACAGAACCTTGGCCTGCCGCCGAATTTTTCTAGGTTGTTGCCGCTTGATTGTGATTTTCGGGGTCGATTCTTTTGTTGTTTGCGATCTCCTCGCTGTTTACTGCCTCGAGCGGAGCATTGACGGAGTAGAGGGAGACTAGTCGAGCGACCAGCAGCGTCACATAAAACATACCGAACACTGCCTCCACCATAGCCAGCATCCGCGCCACGCCCGACACGGGGATGATATCGCCGTAACCAACGGTGCTGAGCGTGATGAAACTGAAGTAAAGGGCGGTGAAGTTATTTATCGAATGGCTCGGCCCAACCGTGAAAACAAAGGAATTGGGGACCAGGCGGTCCACCAAAATGTAAGCTAAGGACCAGAGCAATCCCAACATCAGGTAAGTTGCAACAGCAGCGCACAAAACCCCGAAATCAACTCGGGGTGCGCGCAAGATGAAACGAAGAAATTCCAGCACTACGTATCCGATGAACAGCACGCCGCTTGCACGTATCATCACCGAGAACAGCAGGTCTGGCTGCCAATAACTTAACCATTCTCCCAGTAATGCAGGCGCTACCAACACAATCCCCACCACTGTTCTCAGGCGACCGCCGATGGCTAGCAGCGCAGATAGAAAGACCAGCGTTATGAGCACCGTCGCAACAAGAAACCCGCCCGGAAACTGATCCACGAACGGAGAGACGAGTATATTCAGGACTAGCGCGCAGAGAAAGTAAACTACAGAGAACCGAAATACTCCTTTAGCCGCGAAGTTCGTGCCCCGCAGGTTGGCTCGCGTTTCTCCGTGCTGCGGCTGCGTGGCACCTGGCATAAAGCTACTGCGTCCCAGTACGTCAATTAACCATTCCCTCTAACATACGACAATCTACACCGCTATAGGCAGAACGACGGTTTTATTCCCTACTCGAATGGGTAGTCTGTCCCGAGTTATCGGTATCCCAGTCGCTGGCCTGAATATCTCACACTGTCGCCGCGTCGGCCGTGACTCCTTGGAATAACATTGGCGGCTAGCCTGCATGCCTCGTAAATCTCTCAGGATTAATCTACGGACTGGCAGGGTCTCCAATCTATTAAATCTTCCAACGAACTTCGTGCTCGTTCTCGAAGAGCGTCCGTAAATTCTTTTCCCAGCGTGTCGTCTAGAAAGAGTCTGTCCTGCTAAGTGCAGATTGATGTTTTTTTAGCAAGATTTTCATACCGTTGAACGGCGTCCTAGCTTCAGGCACCAAAAATAATCTGCGTAATCGGCGTAATCTGTGGATAAACATTCCGGTTGCGGCTCTGCCGTGCTATGTGATCTGCGTAATCTGCGGATCCTTTCATCTTACGGATTCAGGTTTAGTGGGTTACCCGTTAACATAACTCTCGATCTTTGCGCCGGAAACTGTGGCAGCCTCTCCTGATCTAACTAACCCCTCTTCTAATTTGAAATATTGGGTTTAAAATCTAGCTTTTTTCACTTCTCACCAATCACCAATCACCAATCACCAATCACCAATCACCAATCACTTCTCACTTTTCACACTCGCCCCTGCTCCCCCTCGCTTCGGATTCACGGTGGAATCGGCGAGTTCCTGAATCTTGTTGAGTAACTCCTTGTACTGCGGGGTCTCCTCTTTCGAATAGTTCAGATTCTTGAACAACCCGGTAAGGCGAACAAAATAGTCGCGAATCGCTGATTTATCCGCGAACTGATAGGGCCGATTTATGAGATCAAACACTAGATCGAAGGTCCGCTTCTGCCGCGGGAGCGCCGCACTGGCATCGACCTCATCGAAAGCGTCTTGCTGCAAATAAACCATATCAAGGAAGAGCGATTTTTGGTGGACCAGATGATCTTCCAGACTGACACCCTCTTCGCCGGTCACTTGCATCATCTGCGCAACGTCGTTGCCTCGCCGGAGAAGTTCCTGCATGGCGAGTACGCGGTCGACCCAGTCCGGCGCGACGTTCTTGTCGAACCACGGCCTTAATTGAGCCAGGTATCGCGACCAGGATAGAAGGGGATCGACGGCAGGGTAGAATCGCTTGTAAGCTCGATCGTAACTTAAACCCAGAAAGTCTTTGACCGTTGCCAGTGTCGATTGAGTGACGGGTTCCTCAAAGTTACCTCCCGCCGGTGAAACCGTTCCGATCATCGTTAACGACCCGGTGCTGCCATCGTTTGTGCGGATGACTCCGGCCCGCTCGTAAACCCCTTTGATGGCGGAATCCAGATAAGCGGGATAGGCTTCTTCGCCCGGAATTTCTTCTAATCTTCCGGAGGTCTCCCGCATCGCTTGTGCCCACCGAGAGGTGGAATCTGCGATCAGCAGAACGTCATACCCCATTTGCCGGTAGTATTCACCAAGGGTAATGCCCGTATAGATGGAAGCCTCCCGTGCCGCCACCGGCATCGACGAGGTGTTGCAGATGATGATGGTGCGCTCCATCAGTGAGCCACCCGTCTTCGGATCCGTTAGTTTCGGAAATTCGGCAATGGTCTCGACTACTTCTCCGGCGCGCTCACCGCAGGCAACCACCACGACAACGTCAACTGCGGAATGCCGCGAAATCAAATTCTGCAGGACGGTCTTTCCGGCGCCGAACGGTCCCGGGATACATCCAGTCCCCCCAAGAGCAATCGGAAAGAAAGTGTCGATGATCCGCTGGGTGGTAACCAAGGGCTTGTCGGGGTAGAGTCGTTCGGAGTGTCGCTGTTCGAGAAGCTTTTGCGGCAAAGCGCGACGCACCGGCCAAGTCTGCTGCATGGTCAGAGCCGTTTCGTCGCCCCGATGATCACGAACTCGCGCGATAGGCGAGTCGATGGTGAAATTACCGGCCTGGATCCAAGTGAGTTCTACCTCGCCGGCAATATCAAAAGGGACCATGATTTTGTGCGTGTACCGGCCCTCTGGCACCGTCCCGATAGTGTCTCCGGCCTTAAGACGATCGGCCACCTTAGCTTTAGGGGTGAAAGACCATTTCTTCTTTAGATCTAAAGCCGGCGCAATCACCCCTCGTGGGAGGAAGTTGCCGTACTTGGCCGACAGATCGGGAAGTGAATTCTGTAATCCATCGTAAATTCGACCCAGCAATCCAGGCCCCAGCGTTACCGAGAGCAATTCTCCAGTCTGCTCCGCTCGATCACCGACGCCTACGCCCCGCGTACTTTCGAAAACCTGGGCATCGGCTTCCCGCCCTCGCACCCTTAGCACCTCGGCCTTCAGCCGCTCCTGGTACTGAACGGTTTCCCGTTGCGGAATGATGCACACGACCTCATTCTTGATAAGAGGACGGTGGGCAGCCTCGGCGACCTCGATAGTCACAAGATTCGCCTGAACCGAGATAACCCGAGCACCAGTGGTTGCCGCGGGCTCAGGTTGTTTTAAACCAGTGGATGCCACGGGTTCAGGTTGTTTTATTTGAGAAGAGCTGGTCAAAGTTTCCGATTCCATCGTCAATTAGTGAGTTAAAGCGTTTTTGTGCAGTTTCGCGGTCGTAGTTCACCCGCCGGTTAATCAAACTCCAGCGCAACACGTAGAGAACCACCGCTGCAAAATCGAAGTAATGTCCGTTGCTCAAGCGACCGAATTGCTTCCAGGATTCAACCAAGATCAACCGCTCAAGCTCAACCGAATCGTCGTTGTTCCAGAGCCGACGGGCCTCGGGGAGCCAGTGCACCGTCAAACCCAGGCCGAAATCAGGCTCCGTCCAGTGGCGTTCAATGCGTTGAATCCATGGGCTGTAACCCCAGTCGCTGCGCTTCGGTGGTGAATTTTCCCCAAGTTTGCGCCGGCGCAGCGCGGCCACAATCGTTCGCAGGTTCACCACAAACTCGACAGCTTGTTTCAAAGTATTGGACCTCAAGTGATCAAGTAGAGTCTTGGTCGATCCTACGATCTGCGCATCGGTCCATTCCGCCGGCTGCTTCGACCGACGCACCAGTTGCTCTATTTGGGAAAGCGTTTTGCTGTCCTGGTCGGTCAAAAACTTGAGTCGATGCTGCAGCTGGACTTCGGTGAGCGGCGTCTGTTGCTGGCCGAAAAGATCACCAAGCGGTGGAAGGCTGGCCATCAGCATGGTATATGGCGACGAAGCAGTCATACGAGCCAGGAACTGCTACACGATCCCCTCTAAGAGGGCCTGGAACCGTGGTTGCAGATGCTGCATTAAAAGATCAGCAATCGCGTTGTCGCTCAGGTCGAGGTCAATGCCTTTATCCGTGAGACGGACTTTGATGCCGGCTTTGACGTTAGGACTGCTATTCAGAGTAACGCCCTGGCGGAGCATGTTGCTGGTTACAAGGCTGGCGAAGCGTCCGAGGGGGCTGGCTTGGAGGTGAGCCGGATCCTTGGCTATATCCTCCAGGCTGACCAGCTTCTCTGGCAGGAGGATCTCCACCGCGCCTGCCCCGACGGTCTTTTCCCTTGCCTGGCCAGCCACTTCCAGTATGAGCTTTTCCAAAATCTCCTCTCGTTGGACCTCCTCGTTCACCAGGTGCTTTACCTCGCGCGCGACCCGTTGCGAGAGTCGGTTCTTTAATTCAAGAACTGTATCTCGGGCTGCCACTTCCAATGCCTGTCGGCCGGCCTTCTCCAGATTTGTGGCCTCGGTCCTGGCTCGGCTGACAATTTGGTCGGCCTCCGTTTTAGCTTTGCTCAGCGTTGTCTGGGCATCCGCTCGGGCGTCCTTGACAATCTTTTCGGCTTCTGCGCGACCGTGGCCCACGCCTTCGCTTCGCAGCCGCTCAATTAAGGCTTCGACCCCAAAAGCGATCTTTGCGCTTTGCGATTTCGTCTCCCCGTTTTTAGTTTGCGCCATTTCCGTACTCCTCACTTCGGCAGACTACCTGCTAACACCAGCGCGAAGATGAACGCGAACACCGCGAACCCTTCGACGATAGCGGCAGGCGCAATGGAGAGCCCAAAGATCCCGGGCTTTTCCTTTGAAGCCGCGATCGCAGAAGCGCAACAATTGCCTTGATAAAGCCCTAGCAAAAGGAACGCGATACCGGTTGATAGTCCGAGTCCGAACAAGCCCGCAGCAGTTTCCGCAGTGACGGGACGATTCAAGGTGAACATCACCACAATCCCGTAGATCACCATGGAAGAAGGCAACGCCGCCACGCCGACGTAGCGTCCATGCCCTCCTTCTGTCTCAAGCATCGCACCGATGGCCGCTTGTCCGGCCACAGTACACCCGATCGCGCTTCCAATAGCCCCGAGACAGACAGGAGCGTATAAGCCGAACCATCCGATTATATTTAACATGTCATTCACATTCACATTCACGATTCAATTTCCATTTTTCGAAAGGCTTTGAATGGATAGCCTTCCTCAGAAAGTGCCCACTTAAAAAATTCGATATAGTTGAGGCGCAGCCCGTGCACGAAGCCGTTGATGATCCCGAGCAGCAGGTTCAATGCGTGTCCACCCAACAAGACGACAATCGCGAGTAAGAGTCCTATCCCGGGAATACCCTTAGTGATCTGAATGGCAATCTGGTTAAAGGTAATAGCTAAAGAGGCGCTGGCCAGGCCAAGCGCGAATAACCGCAAATAGCTGAGCGCGTCGCCGAATAGCTTCGAAATATCGAACAGAGATCCGAGTCCGCCGAGCAGCCTCATCAGAGCAGAGCTGAACGATTTGACCGGGCGATTGCTGCCAAAAAGAACGACCAGCGCGAGGCCGCCTGCTATAAAGTCGAACCCGAGCTTCCACATGAAGGGTTCGGCCGTCGTCCCGTGCGATAACAAAAGAAACAGACCGCCTAAGATGACGGCGATCCATCCGATCGGCTTTAGTCTTCCGGACAGGCTATTCGCGTGTAAGGACGAAGCGGCGTTCGCCACCATGAGATCAGCGCATCCCACAACCAGCGAGAGCTGCATCATGGCCGCCGTGTCTTGCAGATGGAGAATATGCAACGTTCCTAAAAAACTGTGTTGGGGTGGCTCGACCCCAAAGTAAGTCCCAGCCAGCACTCCGAACACAAAGGAGACAGCCAAGACTCCTGACATCACCAAGTAAAAACGTCTTCCCCCGGCGCTGCGCCGAAGTTTGTTGCGAGCCAGGAAAAGCATCGCCGCCAACACGAGCGCATAGCCCGCATCGGAGAGGATCATGGCGAAAAAGATCGCGAATGAAAACGCGACGACCAAAGACGGGTCCCAGGAGCGATAGCCGGGTGTCTCATAGAATGCGACCAGATCTTGCCCCCCTTGGAGTGGACCGGAATTTTCCATCAGCGTTGGCGGCATTTCATCCGGACCAGGATTTTCCTGGAGAAGAGCCATCCCCTTCGCCTCGGCGAGGCGTTGGAGTTCAGGCAGGCCGGTAGACGGGCTCCAGCCCTGAACGACAAACATAGTATCGACCTCACGGGCTTGGCGGCCCGCCTTCTCGAGCGCTCGTTCGTCTTCGACCACAGCAAGATCCCTGGTAAGCAGGGAAATCCAGCGGCTCAAAGCGCTTTGTTCGGCCGCCAGATCTTCCATCTCTAGCTCGACCCGCAGCAAGGTGCGTTTCAGCTCGTCCAGAGCCACTTCCCCCGCATGGGTGCGCGGAACGGGAAGAAGTCCGGACCGAGGTTCCTCCTTCGAAATGACGACGAGGTAAGCGAACCGATGATCCTTGGCGACTACCTCCCACGGATCAGTTAGTCGGTTCACCTTTTTAAGTTCACGCTGCGGAACACGGTAAAACCACAACCGAAACCCGCCCATCTCGTCCAGGGGAGGTAGAACAAAATTTCCCCAGGGACTCAGCTGGCTGATACGGGTGCGTAGGGAGATTTGGCGATCGGCTAATTCCCTTTGTTGTTCCTTGTTCTTGAGGGCGGCTTTGACGATCTCCTCGAGGTTGAAATTTTGCGGATCGATCTCCTGATGCCGCCGCTGGGCCGCGCCGGCGAGATGGCGCAGCGCTCCGGCAACCGATTCATTCCACTCCGGAGCGGTCAGCGCGACCGGCTTTGATTCTTCGCCCAAAGAGATGAGGTGGACTGAGCCAAGGGTCTGCAAGTCGCTCAGGGCAACTTTCTGCTCTGTGCTTGTGCCCAGTAACGTAACCTTTGTCATGCGAGCGATACTCATGCCAATCCTTTCTCGCCTTTAGCAATCTTCGCTCGCACAATGCTAGCCCGCTCCGAGTCTGATAGATAAACTCGAATGCGTTTGACGTCGGCCTCTGTCTTTGGAATCAGCACTTTTTCAAATAGGTTAACTCGTTGAGAGATGACCTTGGCTGCGGACGCGAGTAACTCCAGCCGGCGTTCCATGACCCGACGATTGATGCGAATTTCAATCGCTTGCTTAAGCAACTGGACGACACGATCAACCCAGTGAGGTTTCCCCAGAAACGGATACTCACAAACTTTAATCTCAAGGCCGCCTAACTTTGGGAGCCGGATCCCCATAACATTTTCTTCCACGACGTCTGTTTTACTCACTCGAACGATTCCGCGCACATCGACGTGGGTGTAGCCCAGCATCGGGACCTGCTTCTCGACCATTGGGCGAAGCGCTTCCTCGCGATGAGTCAGCTCCTGCAGCTCTCGACGCGCCTTTTCCTGCTCCGCCAGCAACTGTCTTCGCTTCAGGTCTAGTGACGGCAAAAAGTTTTGGTATGTCTTGAGCTGCCTAATCAGCTCGCTGAGCGTAGATTTGCTAAGGGAGAGCCTGGCCATGGTCAGGGCGTCGGGTTCGTTGGGGTCGCGTTCCTTGGTGTTGGGTTCGTTGTTGGCTTGGTTCGTGGATAATACTTATCGACCAGCGCTTGTTTCATCAGTAGTTCCTGTGGCTCGAAACATTCGGCCAACGTTTGCCAGCAAAGATCGAGTGCCTGTTCCAGCGGTAGCGAGACGTTGATATCCATGAAGCGATCTCGGAATAGCTGTCCAAACTTGAGCAGCTTCTGATCGAATGCGGAGAGTTCGAACGCCATGGCCTGCTTCTGCTGCGCGTCCTTGGCTTGTGAGTAAAACCGAATCATGGTGTTCATGATCTGGTTGTGGTCTTCCCGAGTAACCGTGCCGATCACGTGCTGCTTCAACCTCGAGAGGGAGCCGAATGGGTCGATCACCCCGTGATGCAGATAGAACTGCCCCTCGGTGATGTACCCGGTGTTGTCCGGCACGGGGTGAGTCACGTCATCCCCGGGCATGGTGGTCACCGTCAGAATCGTGACTGATCCACCCTGCGCATAGTCGCAAGCCTTCTCGTACCTGCTGGCAAGCTGCGAGTAAAGGTCACCAGGATAGCCGCGGTTTGCCGGCACCTGGTCCATCGCAATACTGACCTCTTTAAGAGCGTCCGCGAAGGCCGTCATGTCGCTCAGAAGCACCAACACGCGCTTGCGTTCATCTACCGCGATATTCTCCGCAACCGCCAATGCCAAGTCCGGAATCAGAAGTCGTTCCACCACTGGATCTGATGCCTGGTTTACAAACATCACCGTCCGAGTGAACATGCCGGCCTCTTCGAATGCCTTTCGGAAAAAATAGTAATCATCAAAGATCAGGCCCATACCGCCGAAGACAATGACATCAGCGTCTGCCTGGATTCCGATTCGCGCCAGCAGCTGATTAAAAGGCTCGCCTGACACGGAGAAGATCGGAATCTTCTGGCTTTCCACCAGGCAATTAAAGACGTCGATCATCGGCACGTTGGTGCGGATCATCTTGGAGGCCAGGACCCGTCGCATCGGGTTAACGGAAGGGCCACCGATAGTTACTTTCGGATCGTTTGAGAGGTCCGGACCGCCATCAATCGGTTCTCCAGTACCGCGGAACACCCGGCCCAAAATATTGCCGGAATAAATAGCCTGCATGGGGTGCCCGAGGAAGCGTACGGTGGAATCGGTCGAGATCCCTCGAGTCCCACCAAAGACCTGGAGAGCCACCACGTCGCGCTTGATCCCGATGACCTGCGCCAGTGAGAGGCTTCCATCAACTGCTTCCACCACCGCCAGGTCTTCCAAACAGGGAGCGGCCCCGTCACCATTTTGCTCCTCGCTGACCTGGACTCGAACAATGTCTCCGACAATGCCGAGAATCACGGAGTAGCCCACCAATATCGGTGATATTCCTGTTTGTTTGCTAGTCATTTGGTAGATACAAGGACGACCAGGTCCAGTTAATAACTCGCATATACCCCGAATGATACGGAGGCTCTGCTCTCAGAAAACTGAAACGAATTCAGTCCTGGTTGAGAGTTGTTCACTTGTTGTCTGGCCGTTACCTGTCTTGGCGTTCTGATATTCGAGATCACCATTTGCAGCCTCTGGAGCACGTCCCGCAGGGACTTGTCGGACTTTGCGCGAGGGTGAAAGATCAGCTATCGCAGCCGCGAAGCCGCTCCAAGCGCGTTGATTCTGATTTGCGGACGCAGACGGCGCGCTCGTTTTGGCCGTGGCCAGGAACTACGGAGTTTTTCCCAGTTGACGCAACGGGCATCCGGCGCGCAGATCCCGTTCGATCCGCTCGAGGGGCACTCCCTTGGTTTCAGGCACGAAGCGAAAGCAGAACCAGAGGCCGGCCAACGAAAGGACAGCGTACAACAGAAAGGTCGAAACACTGCCCAGTCTAGTCAGTAAGCTCAGAAACGTGAGTGACACCACAAAATTGCTGAGCCAGTTCGCCATGGTCGCGACGCTCGCCGCCTGACCCCGGATGCTGAGTGGATAAATCTCCGAAATCAACAACCAGAAAACCGGGCCGAGTCCGATGGCAAAAGATGCGATGTAGACAGCCAGGCTGATCACTCCTATCCATTTCAATGCTTCTCCGCCGACTGCGAATCCCAGACCGAGGGCCGCGAGCGATAACGTCATGCCAGCCAGGCTTGCTAACAGCAGAGGCCGGCGGCCTACCCGATCGAGCAGAGGAATCGAAACCACGGTCATTAAAACGTTAACCAGTCCCACCCCGGCGGTGGCGATGATGGAGCCTAAAGCAGACTGAAAGCCGGCTTGTTGGAAGATCGTCGGTGCATAGTAGATAACGGTATTGATCCCGGTAATTTGCTGAATGACGGCGAGCGCGATGCCAAGGAAGAGCACCCGCATTACCATCGGCGAAAACAAATCAGAGAGCTTGCCGTGGCCGGGCTCGGCATCCTTGAGAATATCGCTTACTTCCGCCGTGATTTCGGCGACTCTTTTGGTCGGGCGGATACGAGATAGGACCTTCATTGCCGCTTCTTTGTGCTGGTGCAGCAATAACCAACGGGGACTTTCCGGCAGCATCGCCATCCCGAGTCCGAGCGCCAGCGCAGGAAATAAGCCAAAGCCAAACATCCACCGCCAGTTCCCGCTCGGAGCGAATGCGGCGTCAACGACGTAGGCAAGGAGGATGCCAACGGTAATGGCCAGCTGGTTCAAAGTGACGAGACCGCCCCGCAGTTCACGCGGCGCTATTTCACCGATGTAAAGTGGGGCGGAGTAGGATGCGACACCAATCGCGAGACCGACCGCGATCCGTCCCGCGATCAGGACTCCGACGTCCGTAGCTACGGCACATAAAATTGAGCCAACGCCAAAAAGGCATGCCGTGCCAAAGAGCGTACGCTTGCGTCCACGCAGGTCGGTGATTTTTCCGCTCAGAGCAGCGCCACAAACGGCCCCCAGCAGAGCCGCACTCACCAGGAGTTCTTCGGTAAACGGCGTTAGTCCAAACTCGCGTTTGATGAAAAGAATTGCACCAGAGATAACTCCGGTATCGAAACCGAACAGCAGTCCGGCCAGTGCCGCAGTCGCTGCCGTTAAGCAAACAAAGAAATTGACCTGTTTTTCCGACGGGTCAAGAATCGCAGCTGCTTGTTTTGTTGACATAAATTTCTCTTTTTTCTGCTTTCAACCAGTCCGACCTTGAACACCCTGCCGGAACTCCGACTCGACAGCTAACGTCGCCGGACCGATGATCCCGGCATCGTTATGGAGCGTCGCCGGGACAATTTCGAGTTTCTTCCAAAACGTTTCTTCACAGCGAGCCCGGACTGTTTGCCGGATATATCCGAACAAGCGTTCGCCGGCATTGGCGACGCCGCCTCCAATGACGATCCGGTCCGGATTAACCAGCCAGATAACATTCGTTAGACCGACTCCGATCTTGAGCCCGATGTCGGCCCAAACCTTGTCAGCAAGTTGATCGCCTGCTTCGGCCGCTTTTATTAAGTGGTCGGGGTGTGCTTCTTCATCGGACAAGTTTTTGCCGGCCTCCTTATAAATCTCTTTAGCTCGCGCCGAGATCTGGTGATGTCCGACGTAAGCCTCCAGACCCCCTTTATTGCCGTAGACCCAGTCGACACCGGCATAGTCAATCGACATCTGACCGATCTCTCCGGCTACCCAGGTCGCTCCGCGGTGCAGTCGCCCGTTGAGGATCAGCGCTCCGCCTACTCCCGTGCCAAGCGTCACACAAACCAGATTGGGCGCCGACTGTCCCGCCCCGTGTTTCCACTCGGCGTACGCCATGGCCTTCGCATCGTTTTCAAGGTTACAGACGAGGCCGGTCTGTGCCACGATAATCGAACGCAGAGGGATGTTATGCCATCCTTTCACGTTAGTCAGATTCACCACAAGGCCTTCCACCGGATTAATGATTCCGGGCACTCCAAACCCAACTGCCTCGACTTCCGAGTGTATTGTCTTCAGACGCCGAATTTTGCGAATAAAGGCGTCGATTAATGCCGTGGTATCTCCATCCTGACGGGTCTCGATGATCTCGCCTCTTAAGATAATTTTGCCATCCTTAACGACGCCCGTCTTGGTGGTGGTGCCGCCCATGTCGAAGCCAATGGCAGTGGGGGTGCTCATAACTTTAACTATCTTTGTGCAAGTAACTATGTTTTGCATAGTGAAAGATATTCAGCAGACTGCTGAGGTTTTGTCAGATGCCGAGCGGCAGCGAGAAGGATCAAAGGTAAATCCCAGATTCTGCTGAAAAACTTTCTTGGCCCAACGACGTTCGGTAGCGGTCCGGCAGCTGCCTCAGCGGCGAAGCCGCGTCTCAAGGCAGCCTAGGGCGCAGCTGGCGCAGCCCTATGAATCGACAATAAATAGCGACAGCGCTGAAAGCGCGGCAGACCGAGGTTCCGTTGCGTCAAGAAAACCCATAAACTGAGGACGAGTATCTCGGCTTCTTCAATCGCTAAGTTGCACCACCACCCTTTTTTCCACTCTCTAGGGGTCCCTAAAGGGAGGGTGCGGGTAGCCTAATGCGGCGGCGGGAGCGAAACGGATTTTTCCTCAGCCGCCAGCTCTGCCTCAATTTCCTCCGCCGTGATATCAGCGAGGCTCTCCGATTTCAAGAGGTTGGCATTAAGGTCTTCCTTCGTGAGCTCTCTCTCCCAGAGGCTAACCACCACAGTCGCAAGTCCGTTTCCGACCAGATTCACGAGCGCCCGGCATTCACTCATGAACCGGTCAATCCCAACGAGGATTGCCAAAGATTCAATCGGCACGGAGGGTACCACGGAAAGCGTCGCCGCCAGGGTAATGAATCCAGCGCCCGTAACCCCTGTTGCACCTTTTGATGAAAGCATTGCCACGACGAGAATGGCTAGCTGTTGCCCGAGGGCCAGATGCGTGTTCGTCGCCTGTGCGAGAAATAGCGCCGCCATCGTCATATAAATGTTCGTTCCGTCCAAATTAAAGCTGTACCCCATCGGAACTACCAGACCGACCGTCGTTGAAGAGCACCCGAGACGCCGCATCTTTTCCAGCATCCCAGGCAGAGCCGTCTCGGAAGAACTTGTTCCCAGAACGAGTAAGAGCTCTTCCTTGATATAATTCAACAATCGAAAAATGGAAAAGCCGTTGAAAGCTGCGATCGCACCGAGAACAACTATCACGAATAAAAAAGCCGTAATATAGAAGGAGACCATGAGGTAGCCCAGGCTCCCCAACGCACCCAGCCCCTGGCTGCCAATCGTAAAAGCCATGGCACCAAATGCGCCAATCGGTGCCACTTGGACGACCATTCGCATAATTCCGAAAAATATCGTTACCCCCAAATCGATCGCCAAAAGGACCGGTTTCCCGTGTTCTCCCATAAACGAGATCGCAAACCCGCTTAGGATCGCCACCAGGAGCACCTGAAGAATATCACCGCTTGCAAATGCGTTGAAAAATGAGGACGGGATGATGTTCAAGAGGAACTCGGTCGGATTAAGGGAATGCGCCTTTTGAGCCAAAGATTGGGATTGCTGAACGTGTTCCGCTTGGAGAGATTTCAAATCGATATTGAAACCAGCTCCCGGGTGGAGCGAATTTACCACGACTAACCCGATCAACAGTGCCAGCGTCGAAACGACCTCGAAATAGACCAACGCTTTGATTCCAACACGACCAAGTTTTTTTACGTCCGACATCGACGCGATACCGTGAACGACCGTACAGAAGATGATCGGTGCGATTATCATCTTCACGAGGTTGATAAAACCGTCTCCGAGAGGTTTCAGGCTTTTTCCTAAAGCGGGATTCAGGTATCCCACAACGATACCGAGAAAGACGGCGATCAGGACCTGGACGTATAAGATCCGGTACCACGGTTTTCGATGCGTAGCTTCTTGTCTGGAGGGGTTCGTCATGAGAGGAAGCTTTTATGGGCTAGAGGTGTCATCATGGTCTTTTGCCGGGCGCCATGACAATAACCCTAGATCCGGTGGATTTTTGTAGCGCCGGCCGCACGGGTCTTGTCTTCAGCTATGTCCAATGCGGACTGCATAATGCTAAGTTCATGCATGTTTTCGACAGCAATCAATCGAGTCGTGAAGTGAACTACTCATCCTCGCAGTTGGGCTGCCTAAGAAACCGCGAGCGCGCTAGAATATATCACCACAGACCGATGATCTTCCACCAGAGTCCACCGATGCCGAGCCAAATCACGATATTGATTATACTGGCGATCGCGCCCATGGTCCACCAAGTACGCGTCTCCACGTAGCCGGAACCAAAGAGAATGGGAGCCGGACCCGTTCCATAGGGAGTCAAACTACTGAACAAATTACTAAAAAAAGCGAGCACCAACGCGGCCAACAAAGGCGGCGTCCCAACCGCCACGGCGACCGAGAGAAAGCCGGCGTACATTGCGCCGACGTGTGCCGTCTGACTGGCAAACAGATAATGACTGTAAAAGTAGACCAGGCTGAGGATCAGGAAAGCCACCACCCAGTTGATATTGCTGACCAGTCCGCCGGTCGTTTTCGCGAACCAGGGAATCAATCCTAAAGTGTTGAGGAAGCTTGCCATCATGACTAAGGCGGCAAACCAGACGAGTGTATCCCAGGCGCCTTTTTCTTCGAGTATATCATTCCAGGTCAACACTCCGGAAACAAGTAGCACCCCGAGACCGACCAATGCAGTGGTGGTGCTATCAATGTGGGCGAGGCTATCGCCGAAGATCCAGAGGAAGAGGAGGAGAACGAATACTCCTGACATAATCCATTCGTTCGGGTGAACTCTTCCCATCTCCTTCAGCTTCTGTTGGGCAAGTTGGGTCGCGATCGATGTTTCCTTGATCTCCGGCGGATAAAGTTTGTAGACGACGAACGGAAGGACTAACAAACTGATGATCCCCGGGACAACGGCGGCGAGAGCCCACTTACCCCACGACAAATCGATGTGCATCTGTCCCGCCAGTTTGGCGGCGAGAGGATTTGCCGCCATTGCGGTCATAAACATTGCGCTGGTGATAACATTCCCTTGAAAAGCCGCCAGCGTCAGGAAGGTACCGATTTTGTGCGCCGTACCATCGTCCGGTTCACTACCGTAAGCCTTTGCCGTGGCCTTCAGTAGCGGAAAAACAATACCGCCCGCCCGGGCGGTATTGCTAGGAATCGCTGGAGCTAGTATCAGATCGGTAGCAATTATTCCGTACCCAAGTCCAAGCGTTTTCTTTCCGAGGGCCGCCATGAATAAATAGGCGATCCGGCTGCCTAGACCGGTCTTGATGAAGCCGCGCGAAATAAAGAAAGCGGCGACGATCAGCCAGATCGTGCCATTGCCGAACCCGCTCAAAGTTTGCTCTATGCTCAACGTTCCCGTGATTGCAGTCGCGACGATGCCCAGGATCGCAATTGCGCCCATTGGTAGCGGCTTGATGATAAGTCCAACAATCGTTGCAACGAAAATCGCCAAAAGGTGCCAAGCTTTAGGTTGAACGCCTGCCGGCGGAGGAATGAACCAAATGAGAGTACCAACGATCAAGACGCTTAATAGACCGATCGCCTCGCCCCAACTCGAGATCGTTGCTGAGTGTTTACTTTTGGTCACTGGTGTGGCGACCGGAACGGACGCGGGACGCTTTCGATTAACCTCTAGACCTTCCACGCAGTACTTAGAAAAGCTTTGGCTGACGTCCGCGTTCTTGTCCATAAAACCAAAGGGAGTGGCGGATCGTCGGTACCGGTAAGCTCAAAGAACTCCCGTAACCAGTGAAAGGTATTCACTCTAACCAGTGAAAGGTACTCACTCCACTGTTAAAGGCAGTGCAGCATAACTACTGGTTCTGTTTCCCACGCCCGTGCGGAAAAGGCGCCGCTTAGAACCTACCGTATTTTCATAACCGAAGTCCGACAAGCCCCGCCGGGACGGGGCGCTTTCTTCGTCGACGTTAGAAATGTCCGGTTTCCGAAACGATCTCGGAAAGCACCTTGAGGGCGGCTGGACCAACCATACCCACACCGAGAGCTTTACCAGTGCGTTCATACCAAAACCCGCGATTGGATCGCGGGTAGTAAACGAAGGCAATACCATCCGAAGTTTCGCCCCGGACAGCAGGTTCTGCCTGGTGTTCTTCAATGAAATGCGAAAAAGATTCCGCCCATGGATGCGATCCGTCAGGAAAGAGCTCGCTAACCAAAGCGCGCAATTCCTCGTAGGAAGCTTCGCGCAGCGTCTGGCGCGCAGACTCTTTCCGCTGGGTTAGCTTTTCGGCGAAGCCGGATGGTTCATAAGGAATCATGTCGATAGTATAACAGTTTAATTCAGCTCTAAGAATCACTTTCGGTCCTTGCAGTGACCGGATGAGCTTCGGCAATTCGCGCCAGGGCGACAATAGAACGCGGGTTCACCAGATAGGACGAGCTTCCTACCGGCGGGGCTTTTGAGAAAGTGCAGATCTCGTCGTGCGGTTCAAGAAACGTGTCTAACCATCGCCGCCACGGCCGTGACTCATCTTCGCCAACCGGAGGCAACTCGAACCGCAGTGGTTCCCAATACGCATTCAGCATGAGATAGACATCCAAATTAGCTGCGACGGCCGACGCAGTGATGGCCAAACTGTGAGATTGATTGCTCCAGTCGGGTTGATGCAGTCTGACGCCGTGGCACTCGATGCGAGCCCGCGCCAGCAACTGGTTGAGAGTGAGGTTGGGCAAGATCTTCTCCGTCCGCCGATGCCGGATCTCGATCAGCATCTTGACAAACTGGTGAATCTCCCGGTGCTTTTCCAACAGCGACCAGTCAAACCAACTGATCTCGTTATCCTGGCAATACCCATTGTTGTTTCCGCGTTGAGTGCGCCGAACTTCGTCCCCCATGAGCAGCATCGGCGTCCCTACGGAAAGCAGGGTGGCGGTGAAAAGATTTTTCACCATGCGGTTGCGCAAGCGCTCAATGGCTGGATCGTCGCTCGGACCTTCAACGCCGCAGTTCCAACTCAGATTAGCATCCGCACCATCGCGATTATTCTCTCCATTGGCTTCATTGTGTTTCCCATTGTACGAGACCAGATCGTTCAGGGTGAAGCCATCATGGCAGGTTACGAAGTTGATGCTTTGCTCGGGCTCACGTTGTGCATGCCCGTAGATGTCCGGGCTACCGAACAGGCGAGACGGTATGCGCCTCACGGTATCGTTGTCCGCTTTCATGAAGCTGCGTACATCGTCGCGGAATCGGCCGTTCCATTCCTTCCACGAGTCGCCGATGAATGAGCCGACCTGGTAAAGCCCGGCGGCGTCCCATGCCTCGGCGATCAGCTTGGTATCGGCCAGCCCTGGATCCGAATCGATGTCCCAGAGAATAGGAGGGTTCTCCAGTGGGCGCCCAGATTCGTCCCGGGAGAGGATCGATGCCAGATCGAAGCGAAAGCCGTCTACATGCATCACGTCGACCCAATAATGCAGGCTGTCGCGAATGAGTCGCCGGACAAAGGGTTCGTTGGCGTTCAGAGTGTTCCCTGTGCCAGTGTAATTTGCGTACCTTCCTGTGCCCTGATCAAGGATGTAGTAGGACTGGTTGGCGAAACCCTTGAAACAGAGTGTTGGTCCGTTCTCGTCGCCCTCGGCGGAATGATTGTAAACCACATCGAGAATGACCTCGATTCCAGCGCGGTGCAACGCTTTGACCATATCCCGGAACTCATCAAGCACGGTCAGCGGATCGCGGCGCGAACTATATCCGGAATGCGGGGTGAAGAAGGAGACCGGGGAGTAGCCCCAGTAGTTGGTCAGACCGGCGGGAGCATCTTGCTCGTCGAACTGGAACACAGGCTGCAATTCCACCGCCGTCACGCCGAGATCCTGGAGATAAGGAATCTTGGCAACTAAACCTGCATACGTGCCGCGCTTAGCTGGATCGACGCCGGAACTGGGGTGTTTAGTGAAACCGGCGACGTGCATTTCGTAGATTACTGTGCGCGAGAACGGCCGCCGCAGCGGTTCGTCGCCTTCCCAATCGTACCGGCTTGCGTCGGTAACCACACTCTTCATGGCGGTGGCACAATTATCACCGGGCGTGGAGGCAGCGGCACGGCTATAATTCGGCGGCCGCGCGATCGCACGGCCATACGGGTCGAGCAATATCTTTTGGGGATTGAATCGTAGCCCCTGTTCCGGGGCGAAGGATCCATCTACTCGGTAACCGTAAATCTGTCCAACTTCAATCCCGGGTACAAAGACGTGCCAATAGTGATGACTGCGATTCGTATCCGGATCGAGCGTGATTGTTCGCGACGGGTGAGCGTCGTCCGCCCGGTTGAACAGCAATAGATGGATGGTGGTACTGCCTTTCGAGAAGACGCTGAAATTCACGCCGCTCGGATACACTGTTGCACCGAGCGGAGAGCTTTTCCCGAGCGAACCTACGGTGTTCATTACTCCTCTACCTTTGCTCCGTTCTCGGAGGACAGCGCGAAGTTTGCCCCCATGCCATCCCAAGCGGCTCTCAGCGGATAAAATCGACCCGGCCAAACGCGCGTCTCTACTAGTCCGGCACTGCCGCTGTCAGCCACTCAGCCCGCCCTCCCCTGGGAACGCTCCAGGACCTCTTTCGCGACCGCCGCTACATGTGCAGGAGTAAAGCCGAAATGTTCAGCCACGATTTTCATCGGCGCCGACATACCGAAGGTGCGCATCCCCAGCACCACGCCATCGCGTCCAGCGTATCGCTCCCAGCCAATCGGCGAAGCCTCCTCCACCGTCACCCGTGCCCTTACCGATGGCGGCAGCACGCTGTCCTGGTACTGCTGATCTTGTTCGTCGAACAATTCCCATGCGGGCATGCTGACGACGCGTGCTTTTACACCTTCCCCCGTCAAGCGTTCGGCAGCCTGCACGCACAGCGAGACCTCGCTGCCACAGCCAATCAGTATCACATCCGGCTTGCCGTCGGAGGCATCGGCGAGCACGTAGCCTCCCTTCGCCAGTCCGGTGGCAGGAGCAAACTTGGCGCGATCAAAGATTGGAAGGGCCTGACGGCTGCAGATAAGCGCTGCCGGCCGATTCTTGAGCGAAAATATCAAGCGATAGGCTTCTACCACTTCATTGGCGTCCGCCGGGCGGATCACGACCAGGCCGGGGATGGCACGTAATGAAATGAGCTGCTCGATCGGTTGGTGCGTCGGGCCGTCCTCGCCGACGCTGATCGAGTCGTGAGTCCAGATGTGAAGGACCGGCAAATCCATCAGTGACGACAAGCGAATGGCTCCGCGCGCATAGTCGGTAAAGATCAGGAAACCCGAACCGAATGCGCGCAATCCGCTCAGCACCAGCCCGTTAACGATCGCGCACATCGCGTGCT